>Ga0073934_10001171_pt1 | contig 66081 bp, 60 predicted proteins | sample LarsenN4metaG_FD_76834 | JGI IMG/M metagenome (GOLD analysis project Ga0073934, IMG submission 76834) | Hot spring sediment bacterial and archeal communities from British Columbia, Canada, to study Microbial Dark Matter (Phase II) - Larsen... ... | reverse complement strand
CAGCGCCGACGCCGCCGTGAACGCGGCGACCGCGAGCAGGATCGCCACCAGCCTCAGGTACGGCTGCCCGGCCGAGATCCGTTCGGCCGCGAACACCGCGAGCGTGCGCAGCCATTCGAGCGCACCCAGCGCGAGGGCGATCTGCACTGCCCTTGCGGCCCAGCGTTGCGGTACGGCAAGCAAGGCCATCAGCGCGAGCGAGGCAGCCGCGAGCACAAGCTGCCCCGCGCGATAGAAGTGCGCGGCGAGCAGCGCGAAGGAAAGACCCGGAAGGATCAGCAGCAGGTAGGGCATCGCCCGCTCCGTTCAGTGCCGCAGCACGCACTTCGCATACAGGTCGCCGAGTCGGCCCGCGGGGTCATAGCGCGCCTTGAGCTTCGCATAGGTCTCGCCGCCGTACGCGGCGTCGAACTCCGCGCGCGTGTAGTAGCTGTCGGAGTACAGCGACTTGATGCCGCCGAGCGCCGCCACCTCGCGCTCGATCAGCCGGTTGAAATGCCCCGGCGGATGCGGCTCACGCGTGCGCTTGACGTCCCAGAAGCCGAAGTTCACGTACAGCGCGCGCCGCCGCGGAAAAAGCGGGAAGCGATCGGCCGTCGCGGTCGCGCCGATCGGGCACAGCCACACCGGCACGATGCCGATCTCGCGCAGGTAGAAGTCGAGGAACTGCGGCGCGCGCTCGATCGGGATGTCGACGTCCTGGATCACCGATTCGCGGTGCCAGCCGGAAAGGCGGTCGAACACGCGCGTCAGCCCGAGCCGGCTGTTCAGCCGCATCAGCTTCGTGTACGTGCGCGAGTTCAGCCGCTCGCGGCCGTACAGCCGCCGCACCCACGGGTGCTGCGCGCCGACGTTCTTCGAACACCAGAACCAGTCGGTGTCCCAGCGCCAGAGGTAGTCGCGCGCGGTCAGGTAGTCCAGCTCGCGTTCGAGCAGCGAGCGGTAGTAGATCCGCTCGTAGGTGTAGTCGGACGTATACGGGGCCGCGTCGACGAAACGCGCGGCGTTGAGCACGAAGGTGCGCGCGTCGAACGCGACCGCGTCGACGAAATCCGCGCCGCCCGCGCAGGCGGCGGCGAGCGCGTCGAAGAACTTCGCCGCGTCGTCGAAGCGCCGGTGCTCGACCGCGACATAGCGCTTGACCGGCTGCGTGCGCGCGCGCACGCGCAGCGCGTAGCCCAGCGTGCCGTACGAATTCGGAAAGCCGTAGAACAGATCCGCGTGGTCGTTGTCCGGCCGCGCATCGACGACGTGGCCGTCGCCGGTCAGCACGTCCAGCGCCAGCACGGTTTCGTGCACCAGGCCGTGCCGGAAGGACGTCGCCTCGATGCCCACACCGGCGACCGCGCCACCCAACGTGATCGACTTCAACTGCGGCACGACCGCGGGCATCACGCCGTGCGCGAGACACGCGTCGGCCAGCGCGTCGTACGGCACCATGCCCTCGGCGTCGACCCAGCCGGCCGCCGCATCGACCGCGAGCACGTGGTCGAAATCGCGCACGTCGAGCCGCGGCGCGCGCACGTGCAGGCGATCGCGAAACAGGTTCGAGGTGCGCTTCGCCAGGCGCACCTCGGCGGCGGCCGCCAGTTGCGCCTGCAGCCGCGCGACCCGGTTCGCGTGATCGGTCAGCGCGCCGGCATCAGGCGGCACGTGCGAGCTCCGCGACGGCCGCCCTTTCGTACAGGAAGGCCCGGCTCATCGGATAGGTCTGCGGCGTGCGGCGTCCCTTGCCGAACGTGATCTGATAGAGCCCCGTGATGCCGTTGGACGCGCGGAACATCTCGGCGCAGCCGATCAGGTAGGTGCGCCAGATGCGGCGGAAACGCTCGTCGAAGCGCTTCGGGTCGATCGCGTGGATGCGGCCCCAATGCGCATCGAAGCGTTCGGCCCAGGCTTCCAGCGTCAGCACGTAGTGGCGGCGCAGGTTCTCGATGTCGAGGATCTCCAGCCCGCAGGCGTCCATCGCGTCGAGCGTTTCGGTCAGGCTCGGAATCCAGCCGCCGGGGAACACGTGCTGGCGGATGAAGAACTCGGTCTCGTATTGCCCGACGTGGCCGATGAAGTGCAGCATGCCGAGCCCGCCGGGTTTGAGAAAGTCCGCGTGCGCCTTGACCACCTCCATGATCTGGTCGCGCCCGGCGTGCTCGAGCACGCCGATCGACACCACCTTGTCGTACTGGCGGTCGACTTCGCGGAAGTCCGCTTCGCGCACCGCCAGCGCGTCGTTCATGCCGCGGCGGGCGATTTCCTCGCGCACCCAGTCGACCTGTTCGGTGGTCGTGTTCACACCGGTGGCGCGCACGCGGTACTTCTTCGCGGCGTGGAACATGAAGCCGCCGAAGCCGCAGCCGATGTCGACCACCGTCTCGCCGGGCGCGAGCAGGATCTTGCGGCACACGTGGTCGACCTTGTTGACCTGCGCCTCTTCGATCGTGCGCGTGCCCTCTTTCCAGTACGCGCAGGTGTACATCATCAGCTCGCGGTCGAGCCACAGCTTGTAGAAGTCGGTGCCCAGGCCGTAGTGGAAGCGCGCGTTTTCCTTGGCGCGCGCGATGGTGGCGTTGTTCTTCGTGAACTCGTGCCAGCGATTGCGGACACGAACGAGCGGATGCGGGTTCGAGAAACCGCTTTCGAGCCCGAGCGCGAACATGCGCGCGATGTCGCCATCGATGTCGATTTCGCCATCGAAGTACGCGTCGAGCAGTCCGATGTGGCCGAAGTAGATCACGCGCCGCTGCGCCGCGGCCGACTTGAAGCGCAGCGTGAACGCGGGCTCGACCTCGAGCGGGCGGTTGCGATAGTCGGTGCCGTCGGCGAAGACGACCCGGAAGGGAATCGGCGAGCGTTCGCCGACCGAGCGCAGACGTTGGGCGAGCAGGGCTTTCATGGCATCACGAAAGTCGAGCGGGCGAAACGTTCAGCCGCGATGCTGACCGTGGGGGCGGCTGCGGTCAACGCGGCGAAATCGTGGCCGTGTCACGCATTCTCGGGAGGCATCCTTTCGCCGGGCGCGGACATCCGCCGCCGGATGATCGCTGCCGCTGCCGCGGCCGCCAGCGCTGCGCCAGCGAGCGGATGGCGCCGCAGCAGCCGTAGCGCGCGCAGCGCGAACGCGACCAGCCAAGGGTGTCCCGCGACGGTGCCGAGCAGCGGCGCCAGACCGCCGCCGCCCGCGACCACCGCCTCGCCGATACGGCTCGCGATCGAGGCCGCGCGGCGCGCGCCGGCCGTCGCGCGCCGGACCTCGGCCAGCGCGGCGCGCAGCTCCGCGCGCTCCAGTTCCGCGCGAACCTTCAGCAGCTCGAGCCGAAGCTGGAGCGTTTCAGCGCGTGCGCTCATCGGCCTACACGCCTTACAGCAAATGGGGGGCAACCCTTCGCTGCGCGAATCTCCCCTCTCCCTTGGAGGGAGAGGGGACGGGGTGAGGGGGATAAGCCTTCGATCATTCGCTTCGCGCGCCTCTACGCTCGCGGTTCCTCGTCGGCCGCGCCTGAGCCCGCGAGCGCATCGCGGTCCTTGGCCAGCTCCTGCAGCGTCTGCGCGAGCAGCGGCGGCGCATCGGCGACTTCGCGCTGCAGCCGCGCCAGCACCCACCACGCCGCGGCGGCGAACGACGCTGCCAGGACGATCAGCGTGATCCAGCCGGCGCGCTCCCAGAGGGCGACGACGAGCCACGCCGAGGCCGCGACGACGGCGAGCAGCGCGAGCAACGCGCCCGCCAGCGCCAGCACGAACCAACGCACCAGTTGCGCGCGCGCCTGCGCGAGCTCGACCGAAGCGAACTCCGCGCGCGACAGCAACAGCGCGAGCGACGCCGCCGACAGGCGGCGCACGGCATCCAGCGGCGAAGGCACGGTCAGCCGTCCGTGCGCGACGTTGCGCCGCGGCTCAGCGCCGCGCGACCAGCAATCCGATCAGAAAGCCGACACCTGCGGCCACACCGATCGCGCCCCACGGGTGCGCGTGCACCCAGTCGTCGGTCGCGCGGGCGGTGGCCTTCGCGGTTTCGGTCACACTCGCCTGCGCTTCCTGCAACCGCAGTTTCGCGCGGTGCAGCGCCTCGGCAGCGCGCTCGCGCAGCTCCTGCGCCTGTTGACCGCTCGCAGTCGCCGCCTGCCGCAGCAGCGCGTCGACGTCGTCGAGCACGGCTTTCGCGTCGGAAACGAGTTTTTCGCGACTGACGTTTTCCATCGCATTCCTCCTTCGCGTAGGCGCCCCAATGCGCCCTTCGATACATGCTAGGTGCCGAGTCTGGCACGCGCTTGACCGCCATCAATCGGCGTTTCGCCGTGCCCTTACGATAAACGCCACAGCGGCGCCGATCGGGTGCAGCGGCACGCGCAGCGGGGTTAAGCTCGCTGCGCTTAATACACATCTGCCCCACGACGAACACGTATGGAAAACCCGGGCACCCGCTTTTCGCTCGAAGTGCGGCCCTGGCTGCCGCCGCGGCTCGCACGGCTCGCCGAGCTGGCCGTCGATCTTTACTACAGCTGGGACCTGCCGACGCGCGGTCTGTTCGCGCGCCTCGATCCGGCGTTGTGGGAAGCGTGCGGACACAGCCCGAAGGCGTTCCTGAACCAGGTCGATCAGAAAAAGCTCGAAGCGGCCGCCGAAGACCCTGGCTACCTGTCTCACTACAACCGCGTCATCTCGGCGTACGACACGTACCTGGCGCGTTCGCCGCGAGCGCCGAACGGCACGTGGCTCGGCAAGGACGATCTGGTCGCGTACTTCTGCGCGGAGTTCGGCTTCCACGAGAGCCTGCCGATCTACTCCGGCGGCCTCGGCATCCTCGCCGGCGACCACTGCAAGGCGGCTGCCGATGCGACGCTGCCGCTCGTCGGGGTGGGCCTGCTCTACCGGCAGGGCTATTTCACGCAGGAGATCGACGCCGACGGCAATCAGCGCGCGACCTACCACGACGCCGACTTCGACGACCTTCCGGTCACGCCCGCGCGCAGCGCGTCCGGCGGCGAGCTGCACATCGCGGTCGAAGTGGCCGATCGGGTCGTTCAGGTCAAGGTCTGGCTGTCGCGCGTCGGCCACGTCAAGCTCGTGCTGCTCGACACCGATCTGCCGGAGAACAGCGAGCACGATCGCTTCATCGCGCACCGCCTCTACGGCGGCGACCGCGCGACGCGGATCGAGCAGGAGATCCTGCTCGGCATCGGCGGTGTGCGCGCGCTGGCCGAACTGGGCCTGCAGCCGACCGTCTGGCACATGAACGAGGGGCACGCCGGCTTCCTGGTGCTCGAGCGCGTGCGCCAGTGCATGCAGCGCCATCAGCTCGATTTCGCCTCGGCACTGGAGGCGGTCGCAGCGGGCGCGGTCTTTACGATGCACACTGCCGTGCCGGCCGGGCACGATCACTTTCCCGAGGACATGGTCCGGCACTACTTCGGCGCCTACTGCCGCGCGTACGGCATCGATCTGCAGGCGGTTCTCGCGCTCGGTCGCACGCCGCTGAGCCCGGAGTTCAGCATGAGCGCGCTGGCGCTGCGCGGCTCGCGCAGGCGCAACGGCGTCAGCCGCATCCACGGGCGCGTCAGCTCGAAGATGATGCGCGACCTGTGGCCGCAGGTGCCCGCCGAGGAAAATCCGATCGACTATCTGACCAACGGCGTGCACGTGCCCACCTTCCTCGCGCCGGAATGGTTCGACATCTTCGATCGTTTCCTCGGGCCCGACTGGGCGCAGCGGCTGTCCGACGCGGAGTACTGGCAGCGCGTGCACGCGATCCCCGACCACATCTTCTGGAGCGTGCACCAGTACCTGAAGGCGCAGATGCTTCACCTCGTCGCGCGACGCATCCGGTGGCAGGTCCAGCGCGCGCACGGCTCGGAAGCGCACGCCGACCGGCTGCTGCGGTTCGCCGATCCGAACGACCCGAAAGTGCTGACGATCGGTTTCGCGCGGCGCTTCGCGACTTACAAGCGCTCGACGCTGCTGTTCGAGCAGCTCGACCTGCTCGAGGAACTCGTCAACGACGCCCAGCGGCCGCTGCTGTTCATCTTCGCGGGCAAGGCGCACCCGGCCGACGTGCCGGGACAGGCGCTGATGCGGGGGATCGCCGAAGTCGCGCGGATGCCGCGCTTCGAAGGCCGCATCCTGCTCGTCGAAGGCTACGACCTGCGGCTCGCGCGCCGGCTCGTCTCGGGCGTGGACGTGTGGCTGAACAACCCGATCTATCCGCTCGAGGCCTGCGGCACTTCGGGGATGAAGGCCGCGATGAACGGCGTGCTCAATCTGTCGATCCGCGACGGCTGGTGGGACGAGGGCTACGCGCCCGGCAACGGCTGGGCGATCACGCCGATCCCGGAGGACCGCCCGCAGGACGTGCGCGATCGCGGCGAGGTCCGTTCGATCTACGAGATCCTGCAGGACCAGGTGATCCCGCTGTACTACGCGCGCGGCCCGATGGGCTACTCGCCGGGCTGGGTCGAGATGGCCAAGACGTCGATCGCGACGCTGCTGCCGCGGTTCAACACCGAACGAATGATGAGCGAATACGTGACGCGCTTTTATGCGCCTGCGGCCGACCTCGGCCGGCGCGTCGCCGCCGAAGGCTACGCGCGGGCGCGCGAGCTCGCGCGCTGGAAAGAGCGCGTCTACGCGCGCTGGCCGGGCGTCAAGCTGCACCGAGTCGACGAATCGCCGCGGCGGATCGCCTACGGCGAAGGCGTCCGCATCACCGTGGCCGTGACGTTGAACGGACTGGCGCCGAGCGACATCGCGATCGAACTGCTGCTCGCGTGCGGCACGCACGTCTCGCCCGAAGACTGCCCGAGGTCGCTGCCGCTCGTGGCGACCGGCCCGGCGGACGCGGGCGGAACGCAGCGTTACGAGCTGCAGTTCGTCCCCGAGGGCTGCGGCAAGTTCGAATACCGCATCCGCGCCTACCCGCATCACCCGCTGCTCGCGCATCCGTTCGAGATGGGGCTGATGTTGTGGGTGTGATCGCGGGCGGCGATCCGTCGCCCGTGCGCTGACGGCAGAAAGCGGAAACGGCTCGCGTTCCGTTCAGGCGCCGGCCGACTCGCGCTGCGCGATCTGCTCGTACAGCCGCGCGTACTCGACCGCCGATCGACCCCAGCCGAAGTCCTTGGCCATGCCGTTGCGCTGGAGCTGCCGCCAGCGGCCGGCGTCCCGGTACACCGCAAGTGCGCGCGCAAACGCCGCGCACAGACCGTCCGCGTCGATCGGTCGGATATGGAAGCCGGTTGCCGTGCCGTCGGCGAGCGCGGCTTCGGTGCAATCGACGACCGAATCGACCAGCCCGCCGGTGGCGCCGACGATCGGCACGGTGCCGTAACGCTGGCTGTACATCTGGTTGAGCCCGCACGGCTCGAAGCGCGAAGGCATCAGGAACATGTCGGCGCCGGCTTCGGTCAGGTGCGCGAGCGCCTCGTCGAAGCCGATGTGCACGCCGATTCGCCCGGCGTTGCGCGCCGCCAGCGCCTCGAAGCGAAGCTCGATCGAGCGCTCGCCGGTGCCGACGACGACGAGTTGCGCGGGCGATCCAATCAGGGCTTCGGCGCAGTCGGCGACGAGATCGGCGCCCTTCTGCTCGGTGAGCCGGCTGGCCATCGCGGCGAGCGGGATCGCCGCGTCGACGGCGAGCCCGAAGCGGTGCTGCAGTGCGCGCTTGTTGGCGGCCTTCGCGTCCAGCGAATCGGCGTCGTAGTTCGCCGCGATCAACGGGTCGCGGCGCGGATCCCATCGCACCGTGTCGATGCCGTTGAGAATGCCGTGCAGCACGTCGCGCCGCGCCGCGAGCAGGCCTTCGAGCCCCATGCCGAGCGGCGCCGACTGGATCTCGCGCGCGTACGTGGGGCTGACGGTCGTGATCGCGTCGGCGTATTGCAGGCCGGCCTTCATGAAAGACAGCTTGCCGTGAAACTCCACGCCGTCGATCGACCAGCTCGACGCGGGCAGCGCGAGCCGCGCTCGCCACTGCGCGTCGAACAGGCCCTGGAACGCGAGGTTGTGCACGGTGAACAGCACCGGCGCGCGCGGCCTTTCGGAAAACCGCACGTAGGCCGCGCCGAGCGCGGCGTGCCAGTCGTTCAGATGCAGAGCGTCGGCGCGCCAGCCCGAATCGGCACCGCGCACCGCGAGCCACGCGGCAGCGCGGCCGAGCTGCGCGAAGCGCAGCGCGTTGTCCGGCCAGTCCTCGCCCGACGGGTCCTGATACGGGCCACCCGGCCGGTCGTACAGCGGCGGGCAGTCGATCGCGTAGACCGGCACGCCGTTGTCGAGCTCGGCGTGCAGAAGGACGGACGGGGGCAGCTCGCCGAGCGCGTCGACGCGTTCCGCCGGCTTCGCGCCGGGCAATGCGGCGACGACCTGCGGATAGCCCGGCAGCAACACGCGCACGTCCAGCCCGAGCTCGCGCAACGCGGCGGGCAACGCGCCGGCCACGTCCGCGAGTCCGCCGGTCTTGACCAACGGAACGCACTCGGCGGCGACGAAAAGGATGCGCTGCGGCATGCGGCGATTGTCCTGATGGAAGTCAAACGTGGCCAGCACCGGACGGCGTCAAGCGCGCGCGCCACCCGGTGCGCTTGGAGTAGGCTTTGCACAAAGGTTCGCGCGGGTCCGCAGCATCGGCCGCAGGGAAGGAGAGGCCATGAACGACGCAGAATGCCTGCATCTCGGCTACTGCCCGTATCGCAACGACCCGGAAGGACCGCCCCGCAGCAGCCTTGCGCGCGACACGATGGCGATGGTGCTCGCCGGCGGGCGCGGCAGCCGGCTCGGGCCGCTGTCCGAATGGCGCGCGAAGCCGGCGATGCCCTTCGCCGGCAAGTTCCGCATCATCGACTTCACGCTGTCGAATTGCGTGAACTCCGGCATCCGCCGCGTCGGCATCTGCACGCAGTACAAGGCGCAGAGCCTGATCCGCCACGTGCAGCGCGGCTGGTCGATCTTCGACGGCCGATTCAACGAGTTCGTCGAACTGCTGCCCGCACAGCAGCGCGTCACGGTGCAGTGGTACGCGGGCACCGCGGACGCGATCTACCAGAACCTCGACATCCTGAGGATCCAGGATCCGAAGTACGTTCTCGTGCTGGCCGGCGATCACGTCTACAAGATGGACTACTCGAAGATGATCGCCGAGCACGTCGCGCGGCGCGCCGACATGACGATCGCCTGCGTCGACGTGCCCATCGCCGATGCGTCCGCCTTCGGCGTGATGCAGGTCGACGCCGAGGACCGCATCGTCGGATTCCAGGAAAAGCCCGCGCACCCGCAGCCGCTGCCCGACCGCCCCGACACGGCGCTCGCCAGCATGGGCATTTACTGCTTCACCACGCCCTTCCTGTACGAGCAGTTGATCCGCGACGCGGCCACGCGCACTTCGTCGCACGACTTCGGCAAGGACATCATTCCGTACGCGATCGAGCGCGGTTATCGCGTGCTCGCGCACCGGTTCGCGAAGAGTTGCGTCAACATGGTCGGCGACCGCCCGTACTGGCGCGACGTCGGCACGATCGACGCGTACTGGGAGGCCAACCTCGACCTCGTGCACGTCACGCCCGAGCTGAACCTGTACGACGAGAGCTGGCCGTTGTGGAGCTACCAGGAGCAGTTGCCGCCGGCCAAGTTCGTCTTCGACGACGAGGATCGGCGCGGAATGGCGATCGACTCGATGGTCTCCGGCGGCTGCATCGTCAGCGGCTCGACGGTGCACCGCTCGCTGCTGTTCTCCAACGTGCGGGTGCACGAGTACTGCAGGATCGAGGACTCGGTGATCCTGCCCGACGTCGAGGTCGAGCCGCGCGTCGTGCTCAAGCGCGCGGTCGTCGAGAAGGGCTGCAGGCTGCCGTCGGGGCTGCAGGTCGGCGTCGATCCCGAAGCCGACCGCCGCCGCTTCCTCGTCACCGAGCGCGGCGTCACGTTGATCACGCCGCAGATGCTCGGGCAGGAGATCCACCACCTGCTCTGAAACGATCACTTCGCGCCCCGCACGATCGACACGCGCTTGCCGTCGGCGACGGAGTCGCTCGGGTAGACGATCACGCGCTCACCTGGGTTCAGACCCGCTTCGATCCACGCTTCGAGCGCCGAGCGGGCGCCGAGCTTCACGGGGCGCAGCCGCGCCCGGCCTTCTTCGACGACGAATGCCGCCCACCCGCCGTCGTGGCGAAACAGCGCCGCGACGGGTGCGACGACCGCATCGGGCTTCGCCAGAACGACGATGCGAACGTCGACACGGTAGCCGTCGCCGAGCTGCCGCCACTGCGCGGGGGACGAGGCGAAGTCGACGATCACGTTGACGCGCTGCTCCTCGACGCCGAGCGCGGAAACCTTGGTGAACGCGGCGGGCTCGACGCGGCGCACGCGGCCCTCGAGCTTGAGCCCGCCCGCGTCGATTCGCACGGGCGCGCCGGGCGCGATTCGGATCGCCTCGGTCGACAGCACGTCGACGACGATCTCCAGATCGGCGGGATCGGCGACTTCGACGAGCGGCGTGCCGATCGCGACCACCGCCTCGCTCTCCTGCAGCACGCGCAGCACGCGGCCGTCGATCGGCGAAATCACCGGCAGCGCAGCCGCCCGCACCGCGCCGTCCGGCAGCTCACGCGCGCGCAGCAGCGCGGCGCGCGCTTGCGCGAGGTTGTGCTCGGCTGCGAGCGCCGCAGCGGCGGCGGCCTCGGCCGCGCGCGCCTGCACCCGCGCCGCGAGTTCCGCCTGTTCGCGCGCGGCGGCGGAGACGAACCCCTCGGCTTCGAGCTTGCGCAGGCGCGCCAGATCCGCATGCGCCTGCGCGGCAGCGGCCTCGGCGCGCGCGGCCTCGGCGCGCGCCTGTCGCAGCGCTGCCTCCGCCGCTCCGACCCGCTCCTGCAGTTCGCGCACCGTTCGCGCGTCGAGCAGCGCCGGCGCGGTCGGCGTCAACTGCGCCACCGGCTTGCCCGCGAATACGGGGTCGCCCGGGTCGAGGCGGATGCGCGCGAGCCGTCCCGACGTCGGCGCCGAGATCACGTAGCGCTCTCGCACGCGCGTCTTGCCGTCCTCGTCGATCGTCTGCTCGAACGGCGCGCGGCGAACCTCGGCGGCCTCGACGGGCAGCGGCCGGGGCGCGAACGCCCAGGCGAACGCCGCCGCTGCGAGCCCGACCGCGACGGCGATCCACAACGCGTGTTTGCGTTTCATCTCACGTCCGCGATGGGAGCTCGAATTCACCACCGAGACACCGAGAACACCGAGAAGAAACCAGTCGTACTTCGTCCTGCTGGTGGCTGCGTCTCGGGCTGCCAAGGCCGCACAGTTCGTGGCACGGGACGGGAAAAACCCAAGAAGTCTTTCGCTTTTCTCGGTGCTCTCGGTGTCTCGGTGGTGAACCCATCGTTCAATCCCTTGTTTTCAGCACGCCGACGAGATCGAGCTGGTCGATCTTCCGCCGCACGACCAGCGCGCTCGCTGCGCCGGCGGCGAGCACGATCAGGCTCGCGTACGCGTAGGTCCGCGGCCCGACGACGAGCGGGATGCGGAACGTCTCGGGCTCGATCAGGCCGACGATGAACGCCGACAGCGCGTAACCCGCGATCCAGCCGAGCGGCAGCGCGATCGCGACCTCGATCGCGAGTTCGCCGAGCAGCAGGCCGGACACCTCGCCGCGCGTGAAGCCGAGCACGCGCAGGCTCGCCAGCTCCCACGCGCGCTCGGCGAGCGCGATGCGCGCGTTGTTGTAGACCACACCCACCGCGATCGTGCCCGCGAGGATCGACAGCACGGTCGTGAAGATCAGGATGTTGCGCGCCGAGGTTTCGCGGAAGTAGCGGATCATCGGACCGATCTCGATCGCGAACGCCACGCGCGGCGTCTCCTTGATCCGCTTCAGGAACGCCTCGCGCTGCGCACCGTCCAGTTGCAGGCGCGCGCCCGACAGCGCGTCGCCTTCGCCGAGCAGCCGGTTCAGCGCGTCGCGATCCATGAACGCGCGCAGCCCCATCAGGTCCGCGGCCAGCGCCACCAGCGGCACGTCGCGCGCAAGCCGCTTGCCCTGCAGGAACTCGACTCGAACCGTGTCGCCAGGCGCGACACCGAGTCGCTCGGCGAGCGTGCGGTTGAACACGAGGCCGTGCGGCGGCAGCGGAACCTCGGCGAGACGGTCGTCGAGCAGCAGTCGCAGCGACGACTCGGCGGGCAGCCCGGTGATGTCGCCGCGATGCGTTCGCTGCCCGTTGACGAAGCGCACGCGCGCGCTGCGGTCGACCTCGGCGCGGATCACGCCGGGCAGGCGCGCCAGGTCGTACACCGCCGCGGTCGACGCCGGCTCGGCGAGCACGACGCTCACGTCCTGCCGCTCGCGCATCCGGAACTCGACTTCGAGCAGGTAGTCGATCGCCTCGTTCCACCACGTTCCGGCGATCAGGATCGCCACGGCGCCCGCGATCCCCGAGATCGTCGCCAGCGCGCGCGCCGGTCGCCGCTCCATGTCGCGGACGATCATGCGCACTGCGGGCGAGTACAGGTGCCCGAGCCCGAGGCGCTCGGCGACCGTCGGCCGGAAAGTCGGCGGGCTCGCCGGCCGCATCGCCTCCGCCGGCGGCAGCCGCACGACGCGCAACACCGCATTGAGCGCGCCGCCGACGGCCGCGGCGAGCGACGCCGCCGCGCCGGCGAGCGGAATCCACAGCGGCATCTCGAAGTCGAGCGAAGGAAAGTGGAAGAACTGCGCGTACAGCCCCGTCAGCAGGTGGCCGAGCCAGGCGCCGGCGGCCACGCCGAGCGCGCTGCCCAGCGCGACGATCACGACGACGAACTGCAGGTAATGCAGCCCGATGCGCCGGTCGGGGCAGCCGAGCGCCTTGAGCGCCGCGATCTGCGAGCGCTGCGTGCCGATCTGGCGCGTCAGCACGACGTTGAGCAGGAACACCGCGACACCGAGGAACACGGTCGGCAGCACGATGCCGAACACGCGCTGCTCGCCGATCTCCTGCGTGACCGCCTGGTGCGAGGGCTGCTCGGCGCGGCCGTGCGCGCCGATCGAGCCGTACGGCTCGAGCAGCCGGTCGACCGCGTCGATCACCGCGCGCTCCGACGCGCCCGCAGTCGCCACACCGCCCAGGCGCAGCGCGACGCGGTTGAACGCGCCTTCCATGTTGAAGGCGGCCGCCAGCCGCTTGCGCCCGATCCAGAACACGCCGAAGTTCGAGTCGTCGCCGCCGGCGTGCGCAGCGGCGAAGATGTACTCGGGCGACAGCACGATGCCGACGACCTCGATCGTCTCGCGCTTGCCGTTGAGCAGCGCGGTCAGCGTCGACCCGGGCCGCAGCCCGCGCTTCTTGGCGAAGGTCTCGGTCACGAGCGCCTGGTTCGACTCGGGCGCGTCGACCCAGCGGCCGGCCATCAGCGTCAGCCGGTTCATCGCCGGCAGTCCGTGATCGGGCAGCGCGATCATGCGGCCGATCATCGGTTCGAGCACACCGGGCAGATCGAGCAGCACGTCGAACGCGATCGTCGTCTCGGCTTCGGCGACGCCCGGGATCTCGAGCAGCCGCGGCGCGATCGCGTTCGGCGCGCGGCGCACGGCGGCGAACACGTGCGCGAACCGCGCGGTCTCGTAGTACGACGCCTGCATGCGCTTGAGCGACTCGTACGTCGCGAGCGACGCGGTGAACGCCGCGATTCCGCTGGCCACCACCAGCGCGATCGTCACGACCTGCCCCTTCACGAGCCACAGATCGCGCACGAGCTTGCGCGTGAGCATGCTCACCAGGCGATCTCCTCCGGCGATGCCTTGCGCGCGTTGACGGTCACTTCGGCGATCCGGCCGTCGGCCATCCGCATCACGCGATCGGCGATCCTCGCGATCGGCGCGTTGTGCGTGATCACCACCGCGGTCGTTCCCAGCTCGCGGTTGATGCGAACGATCGCCGCGAGCACGATCTTGCCGGTCGCGTAGTCGAGCGCGCCGGTCGGCTCGTCGCACAGAAGCACGTCGGGGCGCTTGGCGATCGCGCGTGCGATGGCCACGCGCTGCTGCTCGCCGCCCGACAGTTGCGAAGGAAAGTGGTCGAGGCGGTCGCCGAGCCCGACGAGTTCGAGCGCTTCTTCGGGCCGCATCGGGTTGGCCGCCATCTCGGTGACGAGCGCGACGTTCTCGCGCGCGGTCAGCGACGGGATCAGGTTGTAGAACTGGAACACGAAGCCGACGTGCTCGCGGCGGTAGCGCGTCAACTCGGCTTCGGACGCGGTCGCGAGCTCGTGGTCGTGCCAGCGCGCGCTGCCGCTCGTGGGTGTGTCGAGTCCGCCGAGGATGTTCAGCAGCGTCGACTTGCCGCTGCCCGACGGCCCCAGCAGCACGACGAACTCGGACGCGTAGATCTCCAGATCCACGCCGCGCAGCGCGTGCACTTCGACTTCGCCCATCCGGTAGACCTTCGTCAGGCCGCGGGCGACGAACACGGCTTCGCGTCCCGGGCCGCAGGCCGCGTTCCGGTCGACGCGGTCGGTCGGGCCGGGCATCTTTGCGCGCTCGCCGTCGCGGCCGGGTCGCGCCGAAGCGCTACAGCGTCGGGCCGCGCGGTTCCGCGAAAGTCTTCTCGTGGATGGCCTGGCACGCGAAGCATCGGGTCGCGATCGGATTCGCGTGCAGCCGCTCGAACTCGATCTCGCCCCCGCAGTCTTCGCACTGGCCGTAGGTCGAGTCCGCGATGCGATCGAGCGCCGCGTCGATCGCGCGCAGTTCGGCGACGTCGCGCGAGATCTCGGCGTGGTCGAGGTCCGAGAGCAGGTCGGCGACCGCGCTGTCGCCGGGGTCGGTGACGGGCCCGGCCAGTTCGCCGAAGGTCTCGTCGCGGGCGCGCGCCGCCTCGTCGTGCGTCTCCGCGATCAGCGCTTCGCGCCGCTCGCGCAGCGCAGCTTCGAGTTCATGGATTTGTTCGGGTGTCAGCGGCATCTCGTGTCCCTCCCCCGCGCGCGATCGGTCCTGCCTTCGGGGGCGACGGCGAGCGCGCGGTCTTGTTTCCCGACAAAGTGTTGCCGAATCCGGGAGCGGTTTGTTGAGCGAAGCCAAGAACGCGCGGGATCGTCGTTCGCCGGGTCCGGGCCCGCCGACTCGCGCAATCACGCCATGCCCGGGTTGACGCGGCTCAACCCGGCGGCGCGCCGCGGCGCTAGAAGGATGGAAAATTGGGTCCACGGCGAATGGCCCGGCGCCGCCTCGATGCGGCGCCGCGAATCGGCGCGTCGATGCGTGAACCGATGCGGAGGCGGACATGAGCATCCCGATGGTGGACCTGAACGCCGAATACGCGCTGCTCGAGCCGGAGCTGCTGCCCGCAGTGAAGACGGCGCTCGCTTCCGGCCAGTACGTTCAGGGCCCCAACGTGCGCGCGTTCGAACAGGAAGTCGCGCGCTATCTGGGCGTGCGCCACGCGATCGGCGTCGCATCGGGCACCGACGCGCTGATGCTGGCGCTGCGCGCGGCCGGCGTGGGTCCCGGCGACGAAGTGATCACGACGCCGTTCAGCTTCATCGCCACGGCCTCCGCGATCGCGATGACCGGCGCCAGGCCGGTGTTCGTCGACATCGATCCGCTGACCTTCAACCTCGATCCGGCCAACGTCGAGGCGGCCATCACCCCGCGAACCCGCGCCGTTCTGCCGGTGCATCTGTACGGCCAGGCCGTCGACCTCGAACCCTTGCTCGCGATCTGCGCCTGTCACGGGCTGCGGCTGATCGAGGACTGCGCGCAGGCGATGGGCGCGGATTACAAGGGGCGCAAGGTCGGCGCATGGGGTCACGCGGGCTGTCTGTCGTTCGACCCGAGCCAGACGCTGGGCGCGTTCGGCGACGGGGGCATGGTGGTCACCGACGACGACGCGCTCGCCGCGCGCGTTCGCATGCTCGCCAACCACGGCAGCGTCATCCGCGACCATCACGAGGCGCTGGGCTGCAACAGTCGCCTCGACGAACTGCAGGCCGCCGTTCTGCGCGTCAAGCTGCTGCACCTGGACGAGTTCAATCGTCGGCGCCGCGAAAACGCCCGGCGCTATCGCGAGGCGCTCGCGGGCCTGGCTGTCCAACTGCCGGTCGAAACGGGCCTGGGCACGCACGTTTACCACCACTTCACGATCGCGAGCGACGAGCGCGAGCGGATCCGCGCCACGCTCGCCCGGCAGGGCATCGCAAGCGCCGTTCACTACCCGCTTCCGCTGCACCGCCAGCCGCTTTGGCACGACGCCTACGCCGACGTGCATCTGCCGCACGCGGAACGGGCGGCGCAGCGCGTGCTGTCGCTGCCGATGTCGCCGTTGCTCAAGCCCGAGCAGATCGATGCGGTCGCCGACGCGATCGCCGCGGCGCTCGGTGTGCGGCGCAGGACAGGCACACCGAGCATGTCGTGAGCGTCGATTCGTCCGAACGAGAAACCGTTCGGTCCGCCGGGCCGCCGATCGACCGTCGGCTCGACGCGGTGCGCGTTCCGATGGGGCACAGCGCGTTTCGCCGTGATCACGTCGAGCCGATCCAGCGCGACTTTCCGGCGCGGCCCGTGGCGTTGCAGACAGGCCCGCCCGCGGTGCGGTAGCCTTCGCGGGCTGACGCGGCCGACCGCTGACGGCGCAGGCACCGGCGCAGCGACGCGCCTAGGGGAGAAAGAATGACCAACCAGACGAAGAAGAACGCGGTCGCCGCGTCGCGCACCGCCGATGCGATCGCCGGGTTCACCGCGCACGACGATCGGCGCGCCGAGACTTCGCGGCTCGCCGATGGGCTGGCGTTTCTGCGCGGGTTTCTCGCCCGGCCGCTGGAAGTCGCCTCGGTCGTCCCGAGTTCGGTGTTCCTCGAAGAGCGCGTGGTCCGCGCCGCCGGCTTGGCGAACGCGCACTGCGTCGTCGAACTCGGGCCGGGAACGGGCGGCACGACGCGAGCGCTGTTGCGCGCCCTGGCGCCGCACGCGCGGCTGCTCGCGATCGAGCTGAACCCCGCCTTTTGCGCGCGCCTGCGCCGCCGCATCGACGACGCGCGACTCACGGTCCAGGCCGGCAGCGCCGAGACGCTGGCCGAGCACCTCGCACACCGCGGCCTGCCCGCGCCGGACGCGATCATCTCGGGCATTCCATTTTCGACGCTGCCGTCCGATTCGGCGCAGCGAATCGCGGCGGCGATCCACGCGTGCCTCGCCCCTGGCGGCCGCTTCGTCGCCTATCAGTTGCGGGCGCACGTGGCGAGCTACGCGACGCCTTATCTCGGCGAGCCGACCGTCGAGTGGGAGTGGCGCAACGTGCCGCCGATGCGCGTGTTCCGCTGGGTCAAGCCGCGCGCTCGCGAAGCGGGCTGATTCGGAAACCCGGGGCGCGCGGGCAACCGCTCGCGCCACGGACGCGCTCAGCGCTTGTCGCTTTCGACGCCAGTGCGGCGTCGTGACCTCGATCAATGCGAGGCGCGCCGCGGCCTCGAACAATCCAATCGCGCCGCCGCGACGACGACCAGCGAACGGGCTGTGGCGCTGGGTGCGCGAGCGACGCGAAAGGCGAGCTCATGAAGATCCTGATTCCCTACGACGGCAGCCGCCACGCGAAGGCCGCGGTCGCCTTCGTCGCCGCGCGCGCGGCGCCGATCGGCACGCAGCCGGCCGTGAGCGTGCTGCTGCTGAACGTGCAGGAGCCGGCGCTGGTGACCTTCCCGACGCCACAGGGACGCGCGCGCCTGGCCAACTTCTACAAGGACCGCGCGAACCGCCTGCTGCAGCCGGCGCTGAACACGTTGCGCAAGGCCGGGATCGACGCGAAGTCGACCTACGTCGTCGGCACGCCCGGCGTCCGCATCGCGCGCGTGGCCGCCGCAAAACGCGTCGACCTGATCGTGATGGGTTCGCACGGCCGTACCGCGCTCGCCGGCATGCTGCTCGGCTCGGTCACGCAAACCGTGCTCGCGTTCGGCAGCACGCCGGTGCTGCTCGTGCGCGACGCGCCGCCGCCGGGGCCCGGGCCGCTGCGCATCGGCGTCGCGGTCGACGGCAGCCGCTACGGCGAAGCGGCAGTGCGCTTCCTGCTGCAGCACCGCGCGTGGTTCGGCGAAGCAGCGCAGATCACCGTTCTGCACGCGGTCCCGGAACTGCCGCTGCAGTTGAAGACGCTGCTGGAGAACCTGGCGAGCACGACCTTCACGCACGAGAAGGTCCGCGCGCTGCGCAAGCAGGCGTGCGACGAGGCGATGCGCTCGGCGCTGCGGCTGCTCGGCGCGGCGGGCGTCGACTACCGGGTCGAGTGCCTGTCGGGCAACCCCGGCGACGCGCTCGCCGACTACGCGCGCAAGCAACTCGATCTTCTGGTGATGGGCTCGCGCGGGCAAGGCGCGTTCAAGGCGGCAGTGCTCGGTTCGGTCACGACGCGCGTGGCCGCGCATTGCGCCACCCCGCTGCTGATCGTCCGCAAGGCGTGAGCTCGGCGCTGCGCTCAGCGCGGCAGGCGGATCACCAACAGCGGCGTGCTGCAGCGTGCAGCGACCGACCACGCGACCGATCCGAGCAGCGCCGAAGTGAGCGCGCCTCGGCCATGCGAGCCGAGCACGAGGATGTCGAGCGGCGCGGACGTCGCGAATTTGGCGATCTGCTCGGCGGCATCGCCGACGAGGAAGGCCTCGCCGACCGCGAAGCCCGCGTCGACGAAGCGCGAGCGGATCGGCGCGATGACGCTTTCGAAGGCCGCGCGCTCCCGCGCGCCGATCTCGGCCGCCGTCGGCAGCGTCACGTTCTCGTCGCGTCGTCCGGCCGGGAGCAGATCGGCCACCCGCGTCTCGACCGCGTGCAGCAGCGTGACTTCCGGGTGCGGCCCGAACAGCGAACGGTGCGCGAGCACGAACTCGGCCGCGGCTTCCCCGTACGGACTTCCATCCAGCGCGATGCCGACCCGCAGCGACTCGCGCTGCGGCGCCTGCGGCGTGCGCACGACGAGCACGGGCACGCGCGACGAGGCGAGCACGTACTGCGTGACCGATCCGAAGATGAGGTTGCGCAACGCGGTGCGGCCGTGCGAGCCCATCACGACGAGATCGACGCCGTGCTCTTCGGCCCACTCCGCGATCACGACGCCGGGATCGCCGACGCGATGGAACCACGCCGGATCGAGTCCTGCTTGCTGCAGCTTTTCGACCGCCGGCATCAGCACCTTGGCCGATTCGGCCTCGTACCAGGCGCGCGCGATTTCCTCGCCGACCGCGCGCCCGGCGCGCGGCGGCAGCGGCAGTTGCACGTTGAGCAGGTCGATCTGCGGCGGCGCATCGCCCAGCACCGGCCGCGCGGCGACGAATTCGACCGCGGCGTCGCTGCACGTGCTGCCGTCGATGGGAATCAGGATCTTCATCCGCGATCGGCGAGTTCGTGCGCTCGATATTTCTGCACGGGGTGCGTTCGACGCGATGATCGCCGAGCCTCTCGCGGCGGCCCTTGCGCTCGCGCAAACTCGCGCGCTTCGCCGGACCGCGCTCGCGCGTTCGCGGCGCCCTGAGCGCCACCGTGTACGGCTCGACTGCGGCGCGAGTGACCGCGCGCTGACGGACTCGCGTGCGGCGGATCCGACCGCGGCAGCCGGCGCCGGCGAACCGGCACACCGGCCCGGGTTCTCCGAAAACGACGCCAGCGGCTCGATCGCATCACCCGCGAGCGTCGCGGGCGCGCAGTGCCTGCGCAGTGCCCGCGCAGTGCCCGTTGACCGCGCGCAATCACCGCGGCCGCGCGGCGTCTACGCTGGTACTGCGTTCACAGGAGACGAGTCATGACACGTGGAACGCATTCGGGCAAACCTTCGGCGGCGAAACGCCGTCCGCGCGCCGAGCACGAAGGGCGCGCCGCCATCCCGGGTCGCCGCGCGGCGATCAGCCCCGAACAGCGCCGCGCGATGATCGCGCAGGCGGCGTACTACCGGGCCGAGCGGCGCGGCTTCGCGCCGGGCGGCGAGCTTCAGGACTGGCTCGAAGCCGAAGCCGAGATCGACCGTTCGCTCGGCGAGCCCACGCTGCTCGAGCACCAGCTCGCGCACAGCGACACGTAAGCCGCTGGCAGCGTCGCAGTCATCACGGCGCGCGGGGCTCACCGGTCGCGGCCTCGATGGCCGCGCGCGCGCGGTCGCGCAGGCGCACCGCGCGGGCGATCAGGTCAGGTGCGTGCGCTTCGCACTCGACCGGCGCGCCGATCTCCACATACAGCTCGGCGCGCCTCGGCCACCAGCTTCCGTCGCGGAGCAGTTGCCGCGTGCCGCCGATCGCCACCGGCACGACCGGCACGCCGGCGCTCGCCGCCGCGAGGAACGCACCGAGGCGAAACGGAAGAAGTCCCGGGCGTGCAACGAAAGTGCCTTCCGGGAACACCAGCAGCGACCGGCCCTGCCGGACCGCTTCGGCCATGCGGTTTGCGTCTTCCACGCTGCGCTTGACATCGAAGCGTTCGACAAACTCGGCGCCGAGCCGCCGCAGATGCGCACCGGCGATCCGTTGCCCCTGCAACTCGCGTTTGGCGACGAACGCATACGGGCGCGGCAGCGCGGCGACCAGCACGATGCCGTCGAGGTAGCTCGCGTGGTTGGCGACCAGCACGCAAGGCCCCGCCGGAAGGTGCTCGAGCCCGCGCACCGCGAGCGGCACGCCGGCCAGCCGGAACAGCAGCCGCGCACCGACGCGCCCGATCTTCCACGCGGCGGCCGGAGTCCGCGCGAACAGCGTGAGCAGCCAGACCGGCGGAGCGATCAGGCCGAACGCGATCATCGCGCGCACGCCGAACAGCGCCGCGCCGAGCGCAGCGCCTGCCCGCCGCAGCCGCAACGCGGCCGCGCCGACGGCAAGCCGCAGCACCTGCCAGCGCAGCGCGCGCGCCGGCGCGTCCAGGCGGCCCTGCTCGTACAGCGCGCGGCACGCGGCGCGGCGGATCTTGCCGCTCGAGGTCTTCAGCACCGTGTGCGCCGGCGCCAAGACCACTTCGTCGGGCGGCTCGCCGATCGCCTCGGCGACCGCGCGCGCGATGGCTGCGTGCAAGCGCGCGCGTTCCTGCGCATCGTCGGTGGCGCGCACCTCGGCGAGCACGACCAGACGCTCGGTGCCGCGCTCGGGATCGGGCGCGCCGAACGCGGCCACGCAGCCTTTGCGAACGCCTTCGACCGCTCCGACCGCATTCTCGATTTCCTCCGGATACAGGTTGCGGCCGCCGCGGATGATGATGTCCTTCGCGCGGCCGGTGACGTAGACCTCGCCCGCGGCGACGTACGCGCGGTCTCCGGTATCGAGCCAGCCGTCGTGGAACAGCCGCGCCGTTTCCTGCGGATTGCGGAAGTAGCCCTGCGTGGCGGACGGCCCGCGGAAGTGCAGGTGCCCCTCGACGCGCTCGCCGACTGCGCGGTCCGCGTCGTCGACGATACGGATCGCGTGTTCCGGCAGGGGCCGCCCGCACGAGACGAAGCGCAGCGCGGTCGCATCGTCGGCCGCCGCAGGCAGCGCGCGGCCGCTGCGCGTGAACACATCGCGCTGAACGCGGTCGACGATCGGCCCGCGGCCGAGCGGCGGAAACAGCAGCCCGACCGACGCTTCGGCCAGACCGTAGACGGGCGTCATCGCTTCGGGCTTGAACCCGTAGCGCGCGAAGCGTTGCGTGAAGCGCGAGAGGGTGTCCGGATTCACCGCCTCGGCGCCGTTGAACGCAAGCCGCCAGCTCGACAGATCGAGCCCCGCCAGCTCCGCATCGTCGATACGCCTGACGCAAAGCTCCCACGCGAAATTCGGCCCCGCGGACAGCGTGCCGCGCCAGTCGTGGATCGCGCGCAGCCAGCGCGACGGCTTCGACAGGAACGCCAGCGGCGACATCACCACGAGCGGGCAGCCGACGTACAGCGTGCCGAGAAAGGCGCCGATCAGCCCCATGTCGTGATACAGCGGCAGCCAACTGACGAAGACGTCGCGCGGGCTCGCCTGCGTCACGCGCGCCATCGCGCGGATGTTGGCGAGCAGATTGGCGTGCGTGAGGACGACGCCTTTCGGGTTGCCAGTGCTGCCCGAGGTGTACTGGATGAACGCGATGTCGTCGCCGCGCACGGCCGCCGGCGTGAACGCGCCGCCATGCTCGGCGAGCGCCTGCGGCGTGACCACGCGGCGCAGCCCGGGAACGCGCGCCTGCAGCAGCCGCCCGACCACCATCGCCTCGGGCACGGTGACGAGGATCGCCGCCTGCGCGTTGGCGAGGATGCCCGCGTGCCGCAGCACGTGCTCTTCGAGCTGCGAAGCGCGCGCGGGCGGATAGATCGGCACCGGAATGCCGCCGGCGAGCAGGATGCCGAAGTAGACCTCGAAGTACTCGGGCGAGGTCGGCAGCATGATCGCCACGCACTGCCGCGGCTCGAGCCCCGCGCGCTGCAGTCCGGCGGCGACCGCCGCAGCGCCTTCGGCGAGCCGGCGATAGCTGATCGGCTCGGACGCGTCGTCGGCCAGGTACGTGATCTGCGTTCGATCGGCGTGCGCGGCGAGATGCCAGTCGAGAACGTCCAGCAGCGTGCCGGCGGCGACCGGCTCGCCCGGCTGCGCCGGCGCCTCGACGGGCTGCGCGGCTCGCTCCGCAACGGCCGCTCGCTCGCGGCGCTGCGCGGGAGTCCGCGCTTGCGCCGCCTGCACCGCTTCGAGCAGTGCGCCGACGGTCTCGGCGCGCGCCAGCGTGTCTTCGGGAAGATCGACGCCGAACTCGCGCTCGACGCGCAGCAGCAGTTCCATACGGCCCAGGCTGTCGAACGAGAGGTCGCGGTCGAGGCTCGCGGCGAGCGTGACCTGCGGCAAAGGCGCGCCCGGCCGCAGGTCGCGCAGCGTGCCCTCGACGATCGCGAGCAGCTCGTGCTCGATCGCGCGGTTCCGATTCGCCGCGAGCGTGTCCATGTCGCCGGATCCGGGCGCGCGGCATTCCCGCGCGTCCGGAACGATAGCCTGAGCCGAACACCCCGGCCCGACATGACTTTGATCAACCGCGCACGAGCCGGTGCTCGTGACGGCATGGCCAGCCACGCGCGGTCGGCGACGGTGCGGCCGCTTTCCGCGTCGGCCGCCGCATCGAGGGATGTGAATCGGACGCAAAGAGGCTAAATTGAAGCCCATGAAGCGACCGTTCCATGCCCGACTCAAGCGCCTGCTGTTCGCGGCGCTCGCGGCGTTCGGCTTCGCCGCGCTGCTGGCCGCGCAGCAGCCCTCCGCCGAGCGGCTGGTCGTCGTGCTGCGCATCGAAGGCGTGATCGGGCCGCCGACCGCCGACTTCGTCCACCGCGGCATCGACAAAGCGCACAAGCGCGGCGCGCGGCTGGTCGTGCTCGAGATGGATACGCCGGGCGGGCTCGACACGTCGATGCGCGCGATCATCAAGGACATTCTGTCCTCGCCTGTGCCGGTGGCGAGCTTCGTCGCGCCCGAAGGCGCGCGCGCGGCGAGCGCGGGCACCTACATCATGTACGCGAGCCACATCGCGGCGATGGCACCGGCGACCAACCTCGGCGCAGCCACCCCGGTGGCGATCGGCATGCCCGGCTCGCAGCCGCCCAAGTCGCCCGAGGACAAGCCGCGCGACTCGTCGGAGGACAAGCCTGACAAAGCCGACAAGTCGAAGAAGACGGGCAAGGAGGAATCGAAGATGCCCGCCGGCGGGCCGCGTGACGCGATGACCGAAAAGGCGGTCAACGACGCCGCCGCGTACATCCGCAGCCTGGCGCAACTGCGCGGGCGCAACGCGGACTTCGCCGAACGATCGGTGCGCGAGGCGCGCAGCCTGCCCGCGGAAGACGCGCTCGCCGCCGGCGTGATCGACGTGATCGCGACCGACGTGAAGGATCTGCTGAAGAAGATCGACGGACGCACGGTCACGCTGGTCAACGCCAAGGCCACGCTCGAGCTCGCCGGCGCGCGCGTCGAGACGCTCAGCCCCGACTGGCGCACGCAACTGCTCGGCGTGCTGTCGAACCCGACGGTGGCGCTCGTGCTGATGATGATCGGCGTCTACGGGCTGTTCGTCGAATTCACGAGCCCCGGGTTCGGCGTTCCGGGCGTGGCCGGCGCGATCTCGCTGCTGCTCGCGCTGTACGCGTTTCACCTGCTTCCGGTGAACTGGGCCGGTGTGGCGCTGCTGCTGCTCGGCGCGGCGCTGATGATCGCCGAGGTGTTCATGCCGAGCTTCGGCGTGATCGGCGTCGGCGGGATCATCGCGTTCATCGTCGGCGGCCTGATGCTGATCGACACCGACGTGCCCGGCTTCGGGATCCCGGTGGCGGCGGTGGTGACCGTCGCGGTGGCGAGCGCGCTGCTGATCTTCGCGGTCGGCGGCTTCGCGCTGCGTGCGCGCAAGCGCCCGGTGGTCAGCGGCCGCGAGGGCATGGTCGGCGCGACCGGAACGGTCGTCGCCGTCGACGCCGACGGCGCATGGGCGGAAGTCCAGGGCGAACGCTGGCGCGTCAGGAGCGACGCGCCGCTGGCGGTCGGCGACCGCGTGCGGGTCACCGCGGTCGATGGGCTGACGCTGGTCGTGGCCAGGGAAAACTGAACGGGAGAGTGAACATGTTCTTTGACCTGCAGATCGGTTTCGGTTCGCTGCTGTTTCTGCTGATCGCGGTCGTCGTCGCGTCGATCCGCATCCTGCGCGAGTACGAACGCGCGGTCGTCTTCCTGCTCGGCCGCTTCTGGAAGGTCAAGGGCCCCGGCCTCGTGATCATCATCCCCGGCCTCATGCAGATGGTCCGCGTCGACCTGCGCGTCGTGACGATGGACGTTCCGGCGCAGGACGTGATTTCGCGCGACAACGTGTCGGTCAAGGTCAACGCGGTGATCTACTTCCGCGTCGTCGACCCGCAGCGCGCGATCATCAACGTCGAGAACTACCTCGTCGCGACCAGCCAGCTCGCGCAGACGACGCTGCGCGCGGTGCTCGGCAAGCACGAACTCGACGAGATGCTCGCCGAGCGCGAGCGGCTGAACCTCGACATCCAGAAGATCCTCGACACCGCGACCGACGCGTGGGGCATCAAGGTCACGAACGTCGAGATCAAGCACGTCGACCTGAACGAGTCGATGGTGCGCGCGATCGCCCGCCAGGCCGAAGCCGAGCGCGAGCGGCGCGCCAAGATCATTCACGCCGAGGGCGAGAAGCAGGCCGCGGCGACGCTGCTCGAAGCCGCGCAGATGCTCGCGCGGCAGCCCGAGGCGATGCAACTGCGGTACCTGCAGACGATGACGCAGGTGGCCGGAGACCGCGGCTCGACCGTCGTGTTCCCGCTGCCGATGGATCTGCTCGGACCGCTGCTGAACCTCAAGCGCGCGCGCGAGGGGAGCGGCGAGTAACCGACGGCGGACCGGGCGCATGGAACTGCCGCCCAAGCAGATCGTCTGCGCGACGGACTTTTCGCCGGCCGGCGATGCCGCCGTGCGCCGCGCCGCGCTCGCGTCCGCGCGCTACGGCGCGCGGCTCGCGGTCGTGCACGTCGTGCCGTCTTCGCTGTGGGACGACGCGGGGCAGTGGCTCGCCGATCTCGCCGGCGTGGGTTCGGTCGACCCCGAGCAGGCGCGCGCCGACGCGCGGCGACAGCTCGCTCGCGTCGTCGAAGAAAATGCCGCCGGAGCGAAGGCGGGCTGCGCCACCGACGTACGCTACGGCCGGCCGGCGCCGCAGATCGCCGCCGCTGCGCGCGAGCTCGGCGCCGACCTGCTCGTCGTCGGCGCGCACGGCGAGCATCCGGTGCGGGACCTGATGATGGGTTCGACGGCGCAGAAGCTGCTGCGAATGGCCCCGTGCCCGCTGCTCGTCGTCAAGCGGCCGCCGCCGTTCGACTACCGCACGGTCCTGCTGCCGACCGACTTCTCCGCGCCGGCGGCGCATGCGGCCGAGATCGCACGCGCGCTGCTGCCCGATGCGCATTTCCACCTCGTCCATGCGTTCGAGCTGCCCTATGACGGTCTGATGCGTTACGCCGGCGTGAACGAAGCGACCGTTCAGACCTACCGGGCCGCGGCGCAGGCGGCGCTGGCGGCGCGTCTCGCGGAGCTCGCCGCCGATTTCCGGACGGGGAGCGCCACCACGCATGTCCGTCACGGCTACGCGCCGAAGCGCATCGACGAGTGGATCGTCGAGCTCGCCGTCGACCTGGTCGTCATCGCCGCGCACGGCAAGTCCGAACTCGAAGCGGCTTTCCTGGGCAGCGTCAGCGCGCACGTCGTGCAGACCGCACCGTGCGACGTGCTGCTGGTGCGCGACAGCGCATCGGCTCCGCGCGCGTGAAGCTGCCGCGCGCAGCGGCACGGTCTCGCAGGCGATCGCGTGATCGTGAGCGCGCCGACGCGTTGGCGCCGGTGGCAGGTCGTACTGGGCCTCCGACACGCGCCGAAGCGGAGGACATGCGCGCGCTGTTCGGTTCGCCTGCAGACCACGTGCGCGCCGATGCGCGGTTGCTGGGTGAGTCGGTGCGCTGCCTCAAATCGCCCCTGCTCCCTTTCACGAAGCGAGCCGCGCGCGGGTACTTCGCTGCGCGGTAATCTCGCGCCGGAACGACGTCGATGAGCCCGCCCGCCCCGCATCCCGGCAACAGCCCGCACACGACGCGCGATGCCGTGCTGTGGCTCGGCGTGTACCTGGCCGCGGTCACGGTGCCGCTGTTCGCGCTGCTGCCCGGTCCCGCGGCGGGACGCGGCTTCGTGTGGGACTTCGCGATGGCGCTCGGCTATGCCGGGCTCGCGATGTTCGGCGTGCAGTTCGCGCTGACCGCGCGCTTCAAGCGCGCGACCGCGCCGTTCGGCATCGACATCGTCTACTACTTCCACCGTTATCTCGCGGTCGCCGCGCTCGCCGTGGTTGTCGCTGGCCATTACGGGATCCTGCGCGCGACCAATCCCGCCGCATTGGGCAGCGCGGATCCGACCAGCGCGCCCGCCTATATGACCGCGGGGCGCGTTGCGCTGGTGCTGCTCGCGCTCGTGGTTGTCTCGTCGCTGGCGCGGCGGGCGCTGCGAATCGACTACGACGGCTGGCGCATCGCCCACGCGGCACTCGCCACGACCGCGTTCGGCGCGGCGCTGTCGCATCTCTTGGGCGCGGGCCGCTTTCTCGATACCGCATGGAAGCAGGCGCTGTGGGCGGCGTACGGCGCGTTCTGGGTGCTGCTGATCGCCTACGTGCGCGTGCTGCGGCCGCTGCGGGTCGCGCGGCGGCCGTGGAAGGTCACCGATGTTCGCGCCGAACGCGGCGCCGTATGGACGCTCGCGCTCGAGCCCGCGCACGCCACCGAATGGCTGCGGTTCGCGCCCGGACAGTTCGCGTGGCTGACGCTGCGCGCTTCGCCGTTTGCGATGCGCGAGCACCCGTTCTCGATCGCATCGAGCGCCGAGCGGCCGCGGCGCATCGAGTTCTCGATCAAGGAGCTCGGCGACTTCACGTCGACGATCAAGGACACGAAGCCGGGCGAAACGGCATGGATCGACGCGCCGTACGGCACCTTCGGGATCGACGAACACCCGCACGCCGAGGGTTACGCGTTCGTCGCCGGCGGCGTGGGCATCGCGCCGATCATGTCGATGCTGCGCACTCTCGCCGACCGCGGCGACCGCCGCCCGCTCGTGCTGTTCTACGGCAACCGCGTATGGGATCGGGTCGCATTCCGCGAAGAGCTGGACGCGCTCGCGCAGCGCCTGAACCTCGAGGTGGTCCACGTGCTGCTGGAGCCGCCGGCGGACTGGACCGGCGAACGCGGTTTCGTCACCGAGGACGTGCTGATGCGTCATCTGCCGATCACGCGCCACCGCTTCGAGTACTTTCTGTGCGGACCGGTCTCGATGACCAAGAGCGTCGAGCGGGCGCTCGCCGCGCTCGGCGTGCAGGCCGCGCGCGTGCACTCCGAGATCTTCGACTGGGTCTGAGCGATGACGCGCGAATCGCGGGCGAAGTGGCTGGCCGCGGCGACGGCGGCGCTCGTGATCGCGCTGTCGGCGCTGTTCGCGGCGCTGCGCAACCTGTCGCCGCTGCCGGTCCGCGCGCCGCAGTCGGCCGCCGCGCCGCCGCCTCCCGCGGCGGATCCGGCCCGCATCGCCGCCGGCCGCGCCGCGTTCGAGCGGATGAACTGCGCGATGTGCCATTCGATCGCTGGCCGGGGCAACCCGAGCCACCCGCTCGACGGCGTCGGCGGCCGGCTCGACCGCGCGCAGCTTCGCGCGTGGGCGCTCGGCGAAGGCGAAGCGGCCGCGCGGCTCGGCGGCATCGCATCGATCAAGCAGCGCAACCGCGGCGACCCTGAGCTGGACGCGTTGCTCGACTACCTGCAGCAGTTGCGCTGATCGCGCCGCGTGCGCGGGATAATGGGTGCGCCGCCACGCAACCGCAGGAGGCCCGTTGACGCAAGCGCTGATCCCCGCGTCGCTCGTGCTGGGCAGCGGCGGCGCGCGCGGACTCGCCCACATCGGCGTGATTCGCGCGCTGCGCGAGCACGGCGGCTACGAGATCCGCGCGATCACCGGCTCGTCGATCGGCGCGCTGATCGGCGGCCTGCACGCCGCGGACCGGCTCGCACCATACGAGAAGTGGGTGCGCGGACTGACCCGCGCCGACGTGTGGGGCCTGCTGGATTTCTCGTTCACTCGCAAGGGGCTGTTCGAAGGCGAGCGCGTGATGAACAAGCTCGCCGACCTGGTCGGCGACGCGCGCATCGAGGAACTGCCGATCCCGTTCACGGCGGTCGCCTCCGACATCGAGCGGCGACGCGAGGTGTGGCTGAACCGCGGCTCGCTGTTCCAGGCGATCCGCGCATCGATCGCGATTCCGGGGCTGTTCACGCCGGTCGTGCGCGACGGCAGGCTGCTCGTCGACGGCGGCTTGTTGAGCCCGCTGCCGATCGCGCCGACGCTGCCTCACGACGCCCGGCTCACGATCGCCGTTTCGCTCGACGGCGCGCCGGCTCGGTCCGCGCAGCCCGCCGAAGAGCGCGGCGACATCGCGCTCGAGGGCAACGGCCCGCTGCAGCGATGGTTGCGCCGGGTGCGCGAGATGCGGCCCGACGCGAAGGAAGCGAGCTCGTTCAGCGCGTTCGACGTCATCGCCAAGTCGTTCGACGCGATGCAGGATCGCCTCGTGCGTTATCAGATCGCGGCGTACCGGCCCGACATCCTGATCGAGATCCCGAACGACGCGTGCGGCGTGCTGGACTTCCATCGCGCCGACGAGATGATCGAGCTCGGTTGTCAGCGCGCAAAGGCGGCGCTGGGCCGTGCGCGCGAGGACGCGCCGCTGCCATAAGGCGCTTCGCGGCCCCGTCGGCGCGGCCCGGCGCCGCTACGATGCAGCGGCCACGACCGGAGAAACGACGATGAAGGAATCGACCAAGGCGCACCTGCGCCATACGCCGCGCTACCTGCTGATCGGCGTGATCACCGCCGCGCCGCTGTGGGTCACGTGGCTGGTGTTCGACTTTCTGCTGACGCTGCTGTCGCGGCTCGGCAGCCCGTGGATCAACGCGTTCGCCGCGGGGCTGCGCCGCGTGTCGCCGGCGCTGGCCGATTCGCTCACCGACTCCTGGTTCCAGTCGCTGCTGGCCGCGCTGGTCTCGCTGGTGCTGCTGTACCTGCTCGGCTGGGCCGCGAGCCGCGTGATCGGCCGCCGCATCCTCGACGCGTTCGACGCGCTCGTGCAGCGCATCCCGCTGGTGGCCGCGATCTACGGCGGCACCAAGCGGTTTCTCAGCGTCGTCAAGGAAAAGCCCGCCGACGTGCAGCGCGTCGTTCTGATTCCGTTTCCGACGCCGGAGATGCGCGCGGTCGGCTTCGTCACCCGCGTGCTCGACGACGAAGCGAGCGGCCGCAAGATCGCCGCGGTGTACGTGCCGACCTCGCCGAACCCGACTTCGGGCTACATCGAGCTGGTGCCGCTCGACCATTGCACGCCGACCGACTGGTCGATGGACGAGGCGATGAGCTTCGTGATCACCGGCGGCGCGACCGCGCCGGCCAGCGTGCGCTTCAGAGCGCCAGCAGGCGCCTAGAACCTACCTCGGATCTCCCGACGGCGGCGGATCTCGAGATAGGTTCCGACATCTCAGGCGCCGGCAATCGCGATCGACTGCACGCGGCCGCGCGCCTCGGCGATCGACCGGTCACGGCGGTCGGGCAGCGCGAGCCCTTCGGCGCAGATGACTTCGATGTCGCGGATGCCGACGAAGTTCAGCACCGTTTTCAGGTAACCGACGTGCATCGTCGCGATCGGCGTGCCGGCATATGCGCCGCCGCTGGTGGCGACGATCCAAGTCTTCTTGTCGGGCACCAATCCGACCGGCCCTGCGTCCGTGTACTTGAAAGTCTTGCCGGCGACTGTCACACGGTCGATCCACGACTTCAGCCCGGTCGCGATCGTGAAGTTGTACATCGGCGCACCGATCACGAGCACGTCGGCGGACTTCAGCTCGTCGATCAGCGGGTCGCCGTCCTTGCCGAGGTTCGCGGCGGACAAGTGCGGCAGCGGCTCGGTGCCGAGGTCGCGGTAGACCACGTCGAGCCGCGGGTCCACGGCGCGGTAGACCTCGACGACGCCGTGCGTCAGTTGGCGCGACACCGACGCGTCGCCCAGAATGCTCGAATCCAGGTGCAGCAGTTTCATTTCGACTCCTCGATACAGGCGCCGCATGGGTACGGCGTTGAGAGGAATTCTCCGCGGCCGACCGCCAGCAGACTAGCCGACGCGGATGGAATAGATTGTTCCGCTGACGCAACGATGCTCAACGGATGCGATGCGAGATCTCAATGACTTGTTCTTTTTCGCGCAAGTGGTCGAACACGGCGGCTTCGCCAAGGCGGCGCGCGCGCTCGCCGTGCCGAAGTCGCGGCTGTCGCGTCGCGTCGCTGCGCTCGAAGCGCGGCTCGAGACACGATTGCTGCAGCGGACGACACGCAAACTGTCGCTGACGGAAGCCGGGCGCGACTACTACATGCATTGCCAGACGCTGGTCGCTGCCGCCGACGCGGCGGACCAGGCCGCCGCGCGGCGCGTCGGCGAACCGCGCGGGCGACTGCGGGTCGCCTGCGCAGTGGCGCTCGCACAACGCGAAGTTGGGCCGGTGCTGGGCGAGTTCCTGCGCCGCTACCCGCAGGTCCGCCTCGACCTGCTGGTGAGCAACCGGCGCGTCGATCTGATCGAGGAAGGAATCGACGTTGCGGTACGCGTGCGCCACGTTGGCGACGAGGACCCGAACCTCGCCACGCGCCGGCTACGCCGGGCAGCCGCATGTCTGTTCGCAGCGCCGTCGTTGCTGAAGGAAGCCGGTCCGCTCGACACGCCCGAAGACCTGCAGCACATACCGGTGCTCGACTTCGGTGGCTTTCGCGACTCGGTTACGTGGCAGCTTGTCGGGCCGGGCGGTGCGGTGCGCAAGCTCCCCGTACGCGCTCGCCTTCATGCCGACGACTTCGTCGCCATCAAACATGCCGCGCTCGATGGCGTCGGCGTGTGTCTGTTGCCGCCGGACGTCGTGGCCGATGCAGTCGCGCGCGGCCAGCTCGTGCGCGTGCTGCCGGACTGGAGTGGGCCCGTCGGATTCGTGCATGCGGTCTACGCGGCCGGCCGCAACCTGCCGCCGGCCGTGCGCGCTTTCGTCGACTTCCTCGCGGAAAAGTTTGCGCCACCGCGAGCGGCCGCACCGACGCCACGGCGTGCGTGGCAAGATCGGCGCTGAACGACAACGAGGCTTTCACATGCGCATCCTGCTCGCGATCGACGGCAGCGAACACTCGCACAAGGCGGTCGACTACCTGCTCGCGCACCGCGAGCTGCTCGGCAGCCGCCCCGAGATCACCTGCGTGTTCGTCGAGACGCCGCCGCCGCTGCGCATGGTCGGCGCGCTCGGCGCCGACCCAGGCATGCCGTCGGTGCCGCCGGTCGATCCCGCCGCCGTCGTCGAGCCGCTGCTCGCCAAGCTGCGCGCCGCGGGAATCGCGGTCGAGCTGGTCGTGCGCGAGGGCGACCCGGGACTGGAGATCGCGCAGCTCGCGTGCGAGCGCACCGTCGATCTGATCGTGATGGGATCGCACGGCCGCGGACTGTTCCGGCGCGCCACACTCGGCTCGGTCGCGAACAAGGTGCTCGCTTCGTGCAAGGTGCCGGTGCTGATCGTGCGCTGAGCCGTCCGCGGCAGCGATGAAGATCCTGCTGCCCGTCCACGTCGGAGAACACAGCCTCGCTGCGGCGGCGTTCGTCGCTTCGCGCTGCGCGCTGATCGGCGCGAATCCCGAGATCGTGCTGCTGAACGTGCAGCAGCCCGCGTTCGCGGGGCTGCCGACGCAAGCGGCGCGCGAACGCCTGCGGGCGTTCTACGCGAAGGAGGCGGCCAAGGCGCTCGATCCCGCGCACGCGATCCTCGCCGCCGCGGGACTGCGAGCGCAAACGATGCACGTCAGCGGACAGCCCGGACCGCGCATCGCGCAGACGGCGAAGATGATCGCCGCCGATCTGATCGTGCTCGGCGGCCCGCGCCGTCCGCCCGCGGCGGGCGCACTGCTCGGATCGGTCGCCGCCGAGGTCCTCGCGCATTGCCGAACGCCGGTGCTGCTGCTGCGCGGGGCCGAGCATCCGCCCGATCGCGGCATGCGCGTCGGCATCGCCGTCGACGGCTCGCCGTACGGCAACGCGGCGGTCAAGTACGTGCTGCGCCATCTGCCGCTGTTCGGCGTCGAGCCGAAGTTCGCGCTGAGCCACGCGGTGCGCGAAGGCGCGCTGCAGGTGCAGGCGCTGCTCGCCAACCTGTCGGGGGCGGGCATCTCGTTCGAAACGATGCGCACGTTGCGCGAGCAGGCCTTCGAGCACGCGTTGCGCACGCCGCTGCGGCTGTTCGCGCGCGCGGGGCTCGCGGCGCAAAGGGTCGATCTCGCCGGCAGTCCGGGCACGGCGATCGCCGATTACGCGCAGCGCGAATGCGATCTGCTGGTGATGGGCTCGCACGGACACGGGTTGTTCTCGTCCGCCGTGCTCGGCTCGACCGCGCTGCGGGTGGCCTCGCATTGCAAAGTGCCGGTGCTGCTGATCCGGCGGCCGTGACCGGCGCGACGGCGCGGTCAACCCGCCGGCGGACCGAACAGCGCGGCGATGTCCGCGCTCGATTGCCGGCCGAGCGACGCGCGGTGCTGCGCGAGCCACGCGTCGGCGCGCGCGCGGCCTTCGTCGCGCAGTTCGCGCAGGAACGCGAGGCTGGTGTTCAGCGCCTCGCCGCCGTCGAGCTCGCGCAGGAAGTCTTCGGTGTCGATCACGTGGAACTTCAGCGCGCGCAGGCGCCGTTCGATCCCGAACGGCCACCAGCCGCGCCGTGAGCGTTCGCACGCGAGCGCAAGCCCGCGCATCTCGCGCAGGAACGCGGCATTGAAGTGGATCTCGGTCAGCCGCGCGCGGATGGCTTCGGCCGAGCTCGGTGTGTCGCCGCGCTCGCGCGGCAGCAGCATGACGATCAGCAGGTCGGCGGCCGCGCAGTCGTAAACGAGCGGATACACGGGCGGGTTGCCGGTGTAGCCGCCGTCCCAGTAGTCCTCGCCGTCGATCACGACGGCGTGGTGAAGCGCGGGCAGGCACGCCGACGCCAGCAGGTGCTCGGCGGTCAGCTCGCGCTCGGTGAACACGCGCAGGCTGCCGCGGCGCACGTGCGTGGCGGCGACGAACAGGCGCATGGGGCTGGCGCGCCGCAGCCGCTCGAAATCGAACTGCCGCTTGACGATCGCGCGCAGCGGATTGATGTCGAACGGGTTGATCTGCTGCGGCGAAAAGAACCGCGTCAGCCCGAGCAGGAAGGTCGCCGGCGAATGCGCGAAGCCCGCGGGCAGACCCGGCGTGAACGGAAGCTGCACCGCGTACGACGCCTCGCCGATGGCGGTCCAGAACGCGGCGAGCGCGCGCCGCGCGCCTTCCGCGCCGCCTTCGGCCCAGCCGTGCGCGAGCGCCACCGCGTTCATCGCACCGGCGCTCGCTCCGCTCACGCCCTCGAATGAAATGTCCGGCTCCTCCAGCAGCCGGTCGAGCACACCCCAGGTGATTGCGCCCAGCGCGCCGCCGCCTTGCAGCGCGAGGTTGATTCGATGTTTCGGCATCCCGCTTTCGATCGGTCCTCGATACCAGTCGATGATGCCTCGATGCAATCACGATGCCATGACCCGTGCGGGGTCGCCTCGATGCGGGATGCGCACGGCACTACACGCGACACCACTCGTACCGGATGTCCTCGAGCTGCCATGTGGGTTCGAAACCGCGTGCCGCGACGACGAAGCCGCTGCGTTCGTAGAACGCGCGCGCGCCGCGATTGCGGGCGAACGTATACAGCCGCAGTCTCCCGCCGGACTGCGCTTTGGCCCAGTCCAGCAGCGCGGTGCCGATCCCCTCGCGCTGGCAGCCGACGCGGACATAGAGCTGCGCGACGGTGTCGCGCGTCGCCGCGACGAAACCGACCATCTGCTGGTCGCGCCACGCCACGCGCACCTCGTTGTGCGGCAGCACCTGCTCGACGAAATAGCGCCGCTGTTCGCCGACAGGATGCGGGTCGACGATACCGACGCCCGCTTCGAAGCTGGCGCGCCACATCGGCACGAGCTCGCCGAGCCAGCGCGGTTCGAACGGGGCGAGCGCGACGCGCACAGCACCTGCCGGCGGCGGCATCGCTACTGCCCCGGCGGCGGCTGCCACAGCTCGACGCGGTTGCCGTCGGGATCCATGACCCAGCCGAACTTGCCGAACTCCGACTCGTCGACCTTCGGGTCCACGTCGCATCCTTCCGCGCGCAGCGCCGCGAGCAGCGCGTGCAGATCGTCGACGCGGTAGTTGATCATGAAGCGCGCCGTGCTCGGCGCGAAGTACGTCGACGCGCCGTCGTGCACGCTCCAGAGGGTCGTGCCGGCGCCGCCCGGATTGTCGTCGCCGGCCCAGCGGAATACGGTGCCGCCCCACGCTTCGACCGCGAGGCCGAGATGGCGGCGATACCACTCGCGCAGGGCCGCGGCGTTGTTCGACATGAAGAAGATCCCTCCGATTCCGGTGACGCGCTTCATCGCTGGCTCCTTTGCACGTGGATGCCGCCGCTCATCGCGCGGCCATGCGTCGGGCATGGGAACGACGCAGACGCTGCACAACCGATCCGCGACCGGTGAGCGACGTCGGCCGATCATGCCGCAACACGTTCGCGGCGCCATCACCCGTGTGCGCCCGAATCGGCGCCGGCCACGCACGTCGCGGCGCTTCGCACGACAATGACGCACCCCGCTCACCTACCGGAGACCGCAATGAACAAGGAACTGTTCGACAAGGGACTTCAAACGCGCCGCGAAGTGCTCGGCGCCGAGTACGTCGACGCCTCGATCAGGAATGCCGACGACTTCAACCGCCCGATGCAGGAGCTCGTCACGCAGTACTGCTGGGGCGAGATCTGGAACCGCCCCGGGCTCGATCGCCGCACGCGCAGCCTGCTGAACCTGGCGATGCTCACCGCGCTGAACCGCCCGCACGAGCTGAAACTGCACGTGCGCGGCGCGCTGAACAACGGCGTGACGAAGGACGAGATCCGCGAAGTCCTGCTGCAAGCCGCGATCTACTGCGGCGTACCGGCGGCGATCGACGGGTTTCGGGTGGCGCGGGAAGTGTTCAAGGAGATCGGGACCTGACAAAAGCGCTGCGTGCAACGCCCCGTCATCGGCGTTGGGGACGGCGAATTCCCGCGTCTGAACCGACGGCTCTAGGCCACAAGGAGACTGTCGCGCTTGCATCTCCATCGCGGTAACAGCCGACATTCGTGTCGGCCAGAGGCGAGCTCGAGATCGATCAGGCACGTCAGACGCCGGCGCTCGAAGCCGCGAGCGCGTTCAAGGGCACGTCGCGTATCCCGCCTGCGGTTCCCGCACGCCCATCGTGCGATCGGTAATGATCGCCGGTCAGGTTGTCCGCGCGATCGCGCAGCCACGGCGAACGCGGGCAGGCAAACTACGCGCCCAAGTCCGCAACGAGCGCCTGCGGCAGCATCAGCGCGCGATCCTTGTCCCCTTCGCCCTGACGGACGATATGAGGGTGAGCCGATCGAAGTCCACGTCCTTCACCCGCAAGCACGGCGCCTGGCCGATATGCGTCCCGCGCCGTACGACACCCGCGCCAGCAGGCCGCATTCGCCCGCCATCCGCGCCAGCACGGCGGTAACTTCTTCGACTGTCAGGACGACGGGCAGGCGCTGCGGCCGCTTGGGCCGATGCAGGTTCTGAAGCCACGGCAGTTCGACTTTCAGCACCGCTCGGTAGAGGAAAAACAGCGCTGACAGCGCCTGGTTGTGCGTGGAGGCCCCACCCGCCGCTGGTTAGCGAACATCGACAGGTAGGCCTCGACTTCCGACGGGCCCAGGTCGTGCGGATGGCGGCGACCGTGATAACGGATGAAGTCACGCACCCAGTGGACGTAGGTACCTTCCGTTCGTAAGCTCATGCGCCGGGCGCGGATCTCGCGCCGCAAGACGTCGAGCAGTCTTGGCGAGGAGAGCCCAGCGGTACTGGAATGGACGCCCCTTTCTCGGCCGCCGGTGCGGTGCGAGATTCCCGTCGGGCACTGTTGCCCGACTCGGCACGGGAGGCTGGACATGACGATCACCACCATTGGTTTGGACCTGGCGAAGAACGTGTTTCAGGTGCACGGCGTCGACGGACGCGGAATGACAGCGTTGCGCAAGCAACTGCGGCGTGATCAAGTCGCCGCGTACTTCGCGCGTCTGCAGCCGTGCCTGGTCGGCATCGAAGCCTGCGGTGGGGCTCACTACTGGGCAGCCAAGCTGACTGCGCTCGGGCACACCGTCAAGATGATGGCACCGCAGTTCGTCAAGCCCTACGTCAAGACCAACAAGAACGACTGCCTCGACGCCGAAGCGATCTGCGAAGCGGTGGCGCGGCCGAACATGCGATTCGTACCGGTGAAATCGCCCGAGCAGCAGTCGGTGCTCGCGCTGCACACGGCGCGAGAGGGATTCGTGCATGCCCGAAGCGCCCAGGCCAATCAGATCCGGGGCCTGTTGCTCGAATTCGGACTCGCCATCCCGCAAGGGATGCGTCCGCTGTACGACCGCGTACCGGAGCTGATCGAAGACGCAACCAACGAACTTCCTTTGCGTTTCCGGCACTTGATCGATCGGCTCTATCGGCATCTGAAGGAACTCGACCGCCAGGTTCAGGAGATCGAGCGGGAGATCGAGCTGTGGCATCGCAGCAATGAGGTCAGCCGCCGACTCGAGACCATTCCGGGCATCGGCCCGTTGACGGCGAGCGCGCTGGTAGCCAGCGCCGGTGATCCTCGCAACTTCAAGAACGCACGGCAGTTCGCTGCATGGATCGGACTGGTGCCGCACCAGAACTCCAGCGGTGGCAAGACGCAGTTGCTGGGCATCAGCAAGCGAGGCAACGTGTACCTGCGGACCTTGCTGATCCACGGTGGCCGCGCGCTCGTGCAACTGGCACGAACACGGCCGGACTGGAGCACGACGTGGCTGGGCAGGCTGGTGGCTCGCCGACATCACAACGTCGCTGCTGTGGCGATGGCTAACAAGAACGCGCGGCGCGCTTGGGCGATGCTGATGTCCGGTGCCGGATACGAGCCTCGCCACGTGCCCGTCCCGAACGCATAGTGACGCCGGCTGCCCGGCGCCGAAGACTCTTCCGCAGGTTGCTTTGGCAATCGATCGTTGATGGCAGGACAGGTCGGACCGGGGCTGGCCGAACCTGGCGTGGATAACGAGCTTCGAGCTCGCAGCGTTGTAGAGGAACCAGCCAGCGCATTCCATCAGGGCCGAAGCGCCGCGAGCGTCTGAAGGTCGGATGTATGTCTGCAACCTCTTCCGACTGCCGACAATGAAAGAGAGCCTTGCAAACTGGGGGCGTCCATGTATGTCCACGGATCAACGGCGGTCAGATACCGTATGGATATACGGTGTCTGCGCAAGGGCCTGGCCTCACTGGCTTTTTCCCGTGATGCCCGGCCGGGATGGGGCGCGCGGCATAGCCTGGATCAACGGACAGCTGCGCCCCATAACTGGTTAGCACTCACAAGGAGAGAGTAATGAGCACCACCAAAACCAACCAATCCCCCCTCAACTGGAATAGCACGCTTGCAGTCTGGTGGAGCTTTTTCTGGCGTGCAGTAATTTACGGAATGCTGCTGGGTGCGGTGCTCGGTGGAATTGCCGGCATCATTGCAGGTACGCCTCAACGAGGGGCATTTTTTGGCGCACTCGCTGGCTGGGTGGCAACAATTCCAGCATCTATGCTTGCGCTGAAACAAGCCCTCAACAAGCATCTTGCTGCTTTGGCAGCGCTTGTGAATGTAGAGCAGTAATTGTGATTGCTAACACTGCGCTCCAGCGGACGCTGCGCGATAAAGCCGCGCAGCCCCGCTGAGCTTGAACGTTAGACCGCTCAGGTCCACTGGCGACCGCGCAGCCGCAATGAGCCGCACCGCTCCAACCCCAACGAGTCGTGACCGCCTATTCCGGCGCGTGCGCATCGGCGGGGCAACCAAGACCGAGCTTCTGTCAAGGCTGAACAATGCCCATGTTCAACTCAACTCCTCGGCCCGAGCCCTGTTCGCTGACGAGCGGTTCACCACTTCGGCGGTCGCCTCCGTCGTCGAGACCGTCGAAATCTCCGTGCGAAGCCTGGGGTTCGCCGACGGGGCAACGCTCGGGCAAATTGTCGAGCAGGCGGCAGGCGCTAAGCTATCGCCTTGCCCGCTGGAGCTCGGGCCCCATCTCAGGCTGCAGTACACGGACCAACCGGAAGGCTCCGCCGGACAGCCTTCTACAGAGCACCGCGCGCCCCCGGGCGCGATCACGGTCGCATCGCTCCCATTGGACGAAGACGACGACACTCCCAAGGGCTTTTACTTGCGCCGCGTTGACGGAGTTCTTTGGTTGAGAGGTTATCGCTCCTGGTCTGGGCACATCTGGAGTCCTGACGATGCCTTTGTCTTCCTGCAGCGTGACGCCGCGGTCTAACTCAAACGTTGAGCGTCCGCTTTCGGCATCGCTACTCCGGGTTCAATGGGATCTAAATCTCAGCAACGGGTCGGTTCCGGCCGCTCCGCACTGGTGCTCTTAGGGCTGCGCGGGCAACTACCGGCACTCGCACTTCTGCGCGGCACTTAAAGCTGCCCGCCCGGCCGCACGGCGCTCGTCACCGCCCACCCCAATCCGGCGCGACCCGGCTGCATCGTCTACGCGGGCTACAGGGCGCAACGCGCGCTCCGGCGATAATCCGCCCCTTCGCAACGACCCCGCCGCGTCCCGCCCGCGCTACCGACCGGGCGGCCGCGTCGCGCAAGGAATTCAATGGCTCTGAAATGCGGCATCGTCGGCCTGCCGAACGTCGGCAAGTCGACGCTCTTCAACGCGCTCACCAAGGCCGGCATCGCGGCCGAGAACTATCCGTTCTGCACGATCGAGCCGAACGTCGGCATCGTCGAAGTGCCGGACCCGCGGCTCGCGGCGCTGGCGGCGATCGTCAAGCCGGAAAAGGTGATCCCGGCGACGGTCGAGTTCGTCGACATCGCGGGGCTGGTCGCCGGCGCGAGCAAGGGCGAGGGGCTCGGCAACCAGTTCCTCGCCAATATCCGCGAGTGCGACGCGATCGCGCACATCGTGCGCTGCTTCGAGGATCCGAACGTCGTTCACGTCGCGGGCAAGGTCGATCCGGTCTCCGATATCGAGGTCATCAACACCGAGCTGGCGCTCGCCGACCTGCAGACGGTCGAAAAGCAGCTCGCCAAATACAGCAAGATCGCCAAGAGCGGCGGCGACAAAGAAGCGCAGCGGCTGGTCGCGGCGCTGGAGAAGATCGTGCCGGCGTTGAACGAAGCGCGCCCCGCGCGCAGCGTGGACCTCTACGAGGAAGAGAAGGCCGTGCTGCGGCCGCTGTTCCTGCTGACGATGAAGCCGACGATGTACGTGGCCAACGTCGAGGAGCACGGCTTCGAGAACAACCCGCTGCTGGAGAAGGTCAAGGAGTACGCGGCGAAGGAAGGTGCGCCGGTCGTGGCGGTGTGCGCGAAGGTCGAGGCCGAGATCGCCGACCTGTCGGACGAGGACAAGGAGGTGTTCCTCGCCGACATGGGGATGACCGAGCCGGGCCTCGCCCGCGTGATCCGCGCCGCGTACGAACTGCTCGGCCTGCAGACCTTCTTCACCGCCGGGCCGAAAGAGGTGCGCGCGTGGACCGTCCGCAAGGGCGCGACCGCGCCGCAGGCCGCCGGCGTGATCCACACCGATTTCGAGCGCGGCTTCATCCGTGCCGAGACGATCTCCTTCGACGACTACATCAAGTACAGAGGCGAAGCGGGCGCGAAGGAGGCCGGCAAGATGCGGCTGGAAGGCAAGGACTACGTCGTGGCCGACGGCGACGTGATGCACTTCCGGTTCAACGTCTGACCGCGGCTCGACGCGCGTTGCGCGCGGCGCGGTCTGCGCCGGACCGAGGCGGACGCTCGCGCGCGGCTCATCCGGCGCCCAGCAGCGAGGCTGCGCCGCCCGCTGCGGGGATCGGGTAAGGTTGCCGCCCTCCCGTCCCACTTGCGAGCCTTCGATCCGACATGAACGAATCCGCCGCCCGCAACGTGCTGCTGCTGCGCGCGGTCGAGACGACGCCGAATTCGGGCTGGACCGACGAGGATCGCGCGTGGGCGAGCCGCGCCGCGGCCGAAGTCGAAGGCGCGAGCGCGCCGCTCGAGCGCATCGTCGCGCGGCGCGCCGAGCTGGCGGTGGAGCGGCTGGCGAGCCGCGACCGCAACGTCACGCGCGCGTTGCGCGCGTTCGCGTGGCGGCCGTGGGTCGGCGCGGCGATCGCGGTCTTCGCTTTCGCGGCCGGCATCGCGATCGACGTGATCGGACCGGCACAGCGCGTCAACCTGCTGGCGCCGCCGCTGGCGGCGCTGCTGGCGTGGAACGCCGCGCTGTATCTGCTGATCGCGGTGCGCGGCGCGCTGGGACTCTTCAGCGCGCGGGCGCGCGCACTGGGGCCGCTGGCGCGCGCGTTTGCGCGCGTGCTGCAGCGGCAGGCGCCGCCCGCCGCGTCGGCGCCGCTGGCGGCGTTTCTCGCCGATTGGGCACGCGCCAGCGCGCCGCTCGCGGCCGCGCGCGTGGGGCGTGTGCTGCACGTCGCGGCGATCGCGTTCGCGCTCGGGCTGCTGGCGGGTCTTTACGTGCGCGGGCTGGCGCTGGAGTACCGCGCCGGATGGGAGAGCACCTTTCTCGACGCCGCCGCCGTGCATGCGGTTCTGTCCGCGCTGTTCGCGCCGGCGGCGGCGCTGACCGGCATCGCGTTGCCCGAGCCGGCGGCGTTCGAGGCGTTGCGCTTTTCCGCCGCCGGCGGCGTCAACGCCGCGCCGTGGCTGCATCTGATCGCGACGACGGTGGCGCTGTTCGTGCTCGCGCCGCGCCTGCTGCTCGCGCTCGGCGACCGGTGGGTCGAAGCGCGCTGGACGCGGCGTTTCCCGCTGCGACTGGACGATCCGTACTTCCGCGAGATGGCGCGCGCGCTGCGCGACGAACCGGCGCGCGTGCGCGTCGCGCCCTACGGTGTCGCGCTTTCGCCGCAGGCGACGTTGAACCTGAACGCGCTCGTCGCGCAGGCGCTCGGCGCGCGCACCGCGCTCGCCGTCGCGCCCGCGACGGCGTTCGGCGACGAAGACGACGTCGACGCCAACGCGCTCGCCGCCGACGCGACGCTCGTCGTGCCGCTGTTCGCGGCGATCGCCACGCCCGAGCCGGAGAACCACGGTGCGTTCGTCGACCGGCTGGCCGCGGCGAGCGCCGCGCAGGTCGTGGCGTTGATCGACGAATCGGACTTTCGCCGCCGCTTCGGCAGCGGCGATCGAATCGAGGAGCGCCGCACCCTGTGGCGCAATGCGCTGACCGAACGGCGCGTGCCGGCGCTGTTCGTCGATCTCGAGCAGCCGGATCTCGCCGCCGCCGAAGCGGCGCTGCGCGCGGCGGTCCGATGACGGGCGCGCCGCAAACGATCGCGCTGGCGCTGGTGTCGCACACCAACGTCGGCAAGACCACGCTGGCGCGCACGCTGCTCGGGCGCGACATCGGCGAGGTGCGCGACGCGCCGCACGTCACCGAGCGCTCGGAGCGGTACACGCTGCTGGAAACGGCCGCGGGCGACGCGCTCGCGCTGTGGGACACGCCCGGCTTCGGCGACAGCGTGCGGCTGGCGAAGCGGCTGGCGCACGCCGGCAATCCGATCGGCTGGTTTCTGACCGAGGTGTGGGATCGCTTCCGCGACCGGCCGTTCTGGTCGACGCAGCAGGCGGTGCGCACGGTGCTCGAGCACGCAGACGTCGTGCTGTATCTGGTCAACGCCGCGGAACATCCCGAGCAGTCCGGCTATCTCGCGCCGGAACTGCGCGTGCTGGCGCTGCTCGGCAAGCCGGTGCTCGTGCTGCTCAATCAACTGGGTGCGCCGCGCCCGCGCGCCGAGGAGGACGCCGAGGTCGAGCGCTGGCAGCGCCACTTCGCCGCCACACCGATCGTGCGCGCGGTGATCGCGCTCGATGCGTTCGCGCGCTGCTGGGTGCAGGAGAGCGCCCTGTTCGCGCGCATCGAAACCGCGTTGCCGGAAGGCAAACGCGCCGCGTTCGCGCGGCTGCGCGGCGAATGGCTGGCGCGGCGGCGCGCGCGGTTCGAGCAGTCGATGCAGATCCTCGCGCAGCGCCTCGCGCGCGCCGCGCTCGACCGCGAGCCGATCGAAGACGGCCTGCGCGCGCGGCTGCGCGAGGTCGGTGCCGCGCTCGGCGTGGCGCGCGACGCCGAGGAGACGCCGCAGCAACGGGCGATGCGCGGGCTCGGCCAGCGGCTCGCGGCCGACATCCGCGCCGGCACCGACCGATTGATCGCGCTGCACGACCTCGCGGGGCAGGCGGCCGAAGAAGTGCTGGCGCGGCTCGCCGAGCACTACACGGTCAAGGCGCGCGCGAGCGAGGGCAAGGCGGCGGTGATCGGCGGCATGGTGACCGGCGCGCTGACCGGGCTGAAGGCGGATCTCGCCACCGGCGGGCTTTCCTTCGGCGCCGGGCTGCTCGCCGGCGGAGTGCTCGGCGCGCTGGGCGCGGCGGGGCTGGCCCGCGGGTACAACCTGGTGCGCGATCTGGACGCTTCGGTCGTCGTCTGGAGCGACGAGGCGCTGCACGACCTCGCGATCAACGCGCTGCTCGGTTATCTCGCGGTCGCGCACTACGGCCGCGGGCGCGGCGACTTCAAGCCGTCGGAATCGCCGCCGTTCTGGCGCGACCTCGTCGTCGCCGTCGTCGAAGCGCACCGCGCCGATTTCGCCGCCGCCTGGACCAAGCGCGCCGGCGCGGACGCGCCCGCGCTCGACGCCGCGCTGCGTCCGGTGCTCGCCGGGTGCGCGCGCGAGGTGCTGCAACGGCTGTATCCCGAGGCCGCCGCGCTCGGATGAGCGCCCTCCGTCGCCGGTCGCGCGGCCCGTTCGGTCACTTCGCCGTGCGTTCGGATGCGCCAGCGAGGCGCTCGACCTGCGCCACGAACCAGCGCTCCGAGAAACCGCCGACGAAGCACAGGACGAGCGCGAGCGCCGGTGTGGCGCTGCCGAGATTGATCAGGCCCGACTGCAGGAACAGCACGATCGGCACCGCGACCGCCGCGCCGATGAAAGGCCGCGCGAGCGTGATCGCGCGGTTCCAGCGCAGTTCGAGCGCGCTCGGCGCCGCATGCACCCGCACCGCGCTGAACGCGACGCTGAGCAGCCCGCCGAAGAATCCGAGCAGCACGCCGGTGACGAGCACCATCGCCAGCGTGACTTCGATGTTCTCGTTCATCACCCACTCGAACCCGCCCGCGAGCGCCCAGACCGCGAAGAACACCACGGCCGCGACCAGCAGCGCCAGCAGCAGCGGCGCCTGCCGCTGAACGATCTCGATCCTGTGCCGGCGATCCTGCCGCGCCTCGTGCACGTTCCGCATGAGCGCCTGCAGCGCGGCGATCGAGGGCGCCTTCGCGGCGGCCGCTTCCGCGAGCGCTTCCGCCGCAGCGCGGCGCCAGTGGCCGAGCCGCGCTCGCGCTTCGGCCAGGTAGACCGCGAAGGCCGCCGCGCGCGCATCCTCGTCCATCGCGAGCACGAGTTCGCGCTCGATCTGCTGCAGGCAGTCGTACGCGACGAAGTACGCTTTGCGCGCCGCCGCCGCGCGCGCGCGCCCGTGCAAGTCGCGGCAGCGCGCGAGCATGGCCTGCAACTCGGGCGACTTCTCGCCGGGACGCTCTTCGACCGCGCGGATCGCCCGCGCCGAGTCGATCATCGCCGCTTCGAGCCGGGTGGCCTGCGGCTCGCGCGCCGGTGCGGGATCGACCGCGTTCATGAGTTCGGCGGATCGCGCGTCATCGTTGTTGGTCATGCTTCGGCTCCGGCAGCTTGTTGTTCGAGTGGGATAATTCTCACACGCTGCGGTGCGGAGCGAGGAGCGGGCGATGCTCAAGAAGATCGTGATCGGCGTCGGCGTGGCCGTCGGTTTGCTCGTGATCGGCGCGGTCGCGCTCGTCGCCTTCGTCGACGTCAACGCGTACAAGCCGCAGATCGAAGCCTACGTCAAGGACAACTACCAGCGACGGCTCACGATCGAAGGCGATCTCGCGCTGTCGGTGTTCCCGCGCATCGCGCTCGCGCTGCCGAAGACCACCCTGTCAAGCCGCGCCGACGACCGCGTCGCGGCGAGCCTCGACGGCGCTCGCGTCAGCGTCGCGCTGCTACCGCTGCTGCGCAAGGAGATCGTCGTCGATACGGTGCGCATCGACGGTCTGAAGGCCACGGTCGAGCGCCGGCGCGACGGCAGCACGAGCATCGACGATCTGATCAAGCCCGCCGGCGACAAGCCGGCCGAGCCCGCGCAGCCCGGCGCGCCGCCGAAGTTCGAGATCGGCGGCGTCGAGCTCGCCAACGCCGAGCTGACGTTCAACGACCAGCAGACCGGCAATACGATCTCGCTGACGAAGCTGGAACTGAAGACCGGCCGAATCGCGCCGCAGGGCCGTACGCCGGTGACCTTCTCGACGAACTTCGCTTCGACCAAGCCCGCTGCGCAGGGCGAAACGCGGATCAAGGGCGACCTCGACATCGACCTCGTGAAGAACGTCTTCGGCGCGAACGGCCTCGAGGCTCTCGTCAAAGGGACGATCGACAAGCGCGTCGTCGATGTCAATGCGAAGCTCGGGCAGGCGAAATTCGACGCCGCGAGCGGCGCGGTCAGCGTCGCGAAGCTCGACGCCAGAGCCAAGGGAACGTTCGGCGCCGTCGCGCTCGACGACAGTCGCGTGCTGGCGCCCGCGCTCGCATTCGATCCGGTGCGCAAGGTGCTGTCGGTCGGCGGGCTCGAAGTCTCCGCCAGGGGCAAGCTCGGCGCCGACGCGTTCGAAGCCGCGCTGCAGGCGCCGCGGATCGAAGCCGACGAGAGCAAGTCGAGCGGCGATCGCGTGCAGGCCAACGTGAAACTGGTCGCCGCCGCGGCGACCTCGCCGAACGTCGAAGCCAGGGTCGTGCTCGAAGGCATCAGCGGCAACGCCAAACAGCTTGCGATCGGCAGGCTCGCGGTCGATGGCAGCCTGCAGCAGGGCGCGCGTCGCGTCGTCGCGGCGATCGCGAGCCCGGCCGCGGCGAGCATCGACGCACAGAACCTAGCGCTCACGAAGCTCGCCGGCAATGTCGACGTCGAAGACCCGGCGATTCCGCAGAAGACCGTCAAGCTGCCGATCACCGGCGCGTTCTCGATCGACGCGAAGAAGGAGGTCGTCGACGCGCGCTTCACGACCAAGTTCGACGAGACCACGCTCGCCACCGAGTTCGGGGTGCGCGGCTTCGCAGGCCCGCGCATCACCTTCGACGCAGGCGCCGACAAGCTCGACATCGATCGCTACTTTCCGCCGGCCAAGCCCGGCCCGGGCAACGACAGCGCCGATCCGCGCGAGGATCCGAAAGTCGATCTGTCCGCGCTGAAGGACCTGAACGTCGCCGGCGAGGCGCGCGTCGCGCAACTGAAGGCGCGTGGGGTCAGAGCCAGCAACGTTCAGCTCGTCGTACGCATCGCCAACGGGCGGCTCGACGTGGCGCCGCTCACGGCCGCGCTGTATGGCGGGCGGCTCCGCGCCACGGCCAACGCCGCGGCCGCGGGCAACCGGATCGGCGTCGACGCGGACCTGACCGGTGTGGCGATCGGTCCGCTGCTGCGCGACGCGCTCGACAAGGACATCCTGGAAGGCACCGGCAACGTGAAGCTCGCCGCGACCACCGCGGGTGCGACCGTCGGCGGACTGAAGCGCGGGCTCAACGGCAGCGGCAGCCTCGCGCTGCGCGACGGCGCGATCAAGGGCGTGAACATCGCCGCCAAGCTGCGCGAGGCGCGCTCGTTCCTGTCGGCGCGCAAGGAGGACACCGCGCGCGCGAGCAGCACCGAAAAGACCGACTTCTCGGAGCTGACGGCGACCTTCACGATCAAGGACGGTGTGGTGACGAGCAACGATCTGGACGGCAAGTCGCCGCTGCTGCGGCTGACCGGCGCCGGCAAGGTCGACCTCGGCGCGGGAACGATCGACTACAGCGCGAAGGTCGCGGTCGTGGGCACGCTGAAGGGACAGGACGGTCGGGAGCTCTCGGAGTTGCGCGGCGTCACGATCCCCGTTCGCCTGTACGGACCGTTCGAGAAACTGTCGTACGCGATCGACTGGGGCAGCGTGGCGCAGGAAGCGCTGAAGGCGAAAGCGACAGAGCAGCTCAAACAGAAGGTCGCACCGCAACTGCAAGAGCAGCGCGACCGGTTGAAGGACCAGTTGAAAGGACTTTTGCGGCGATGAAGGCGACGATCCGGGCGCTGAATCTGTACCCGATCAAGGGCTGCCGCGGCGTTTCGCTGCGTTCGGCGCGGCTCGCGGCGACCGGGCTCGAGCACGAGGAGATCGGCGATCGCGAGTGGGTCGTCGTCGACGACCGCGGCGAGTTCCTCAGCCAGCGCGAGTTTCCGCGGATGGCGCTGATCGAGACGCGGCTCTCGACGAGTTCGATGCTGCTGAAGGCGCCGGGCATGCTGCAGCTCGAAGTGCCTTTCGAATCCGAGGGCGATGTCGTCCGCGTGCGCGTGTGGGACGACACGGTCTCCGCGGTCACCCAGGGCGAGATCGCCGACGCGTGGTTCACGAGCTTCCTGGGGCGGCCCGCGCGGCTGATGCGGTTCGATCCCGAAGGGCAGCGGCTGTCGAATCATCGCTACACGGGCAAGCACGACGCGCCGTACAAGTTCGCCGACGCGTTCGCGCTGCTCGTCACCGGCCAGGCATCGCTGGACGACGTCAACGCCAGGCTTGTCAAGCAGGGGCACGCACCGATCGCGATGGACCGCTTCCGCCCCAACATCGTGCTCGACGGACTGCCCGCGTTCGAGGAGGACTACGTAAAGGCGCTGCGCATCGACGGCGCCGAACTGCGCGTCGTCAAGCCATGCGCGCGCTGCACGGTGCCGGGCGTCGATCCGGCCACCGGCGAGGCGTCGAACGTCGTCCCCGATCTGCTGGCGACCTATCGCCGCCGCGAGAACGGCGTGATGTTCGGCGTCAACGCGATCGTCGCCGACGGCGCGGGCGCGTGGCTCGCTGTCGGCGATGAAGTCGAAGTCGAGCTCGACCTGTGAGCGAGCACGAGAAAATCCCCCTTCCCCCGCTTTGGCAAAGGGGGGCTGACGGCAGTCTGTGGGCCCTTCCCCCCTTTCGAAAAGGGGCTCCAGAGGGGATTTCAAGACGCACGTTCCTGGCGACAACCGCGGCACTCGCCTTGATCCCCACCGCTCGCGCGCAGGACATCGAGATCGTCCCGTTGCGCCATCGGACCGCTGAGCAGGTGCTGCCCGCGCTTCGCGCGTTTCTCGAGCCCGGCGGCGCGCTCACGGGACAGGGTTACCAGCTCTTTCTGCGAACCTCGCCGGCCAACGCGCGGCAACTTAAGCAACTGCTCGCCACGCTCGACCGCGCGCCGCGCGAGCTCGTGATCACCGTGCGGCAGGATCGCGAAGGCGACAGCGGCGAGCGCCGCGTCGGCGCCGACGGCAGCGTGACGATCACCAACCGGCGCGTCTACGGCAACGTCAACGTCGAGGCGGCCGATTCGCGGACGACGAGCACGCGAAGCGCCGAGCAGCGCATCCGCGTGCTCGAAGGCGGCCGCGCCTACATCGCGATCGGCACGGCGATCCCGATGAGCTTCCGCCAGTTCGTCGTCACGCCGCAGGGTTTCACCGAACTGCGCGGAACCGTGTATTACGACGCGGTCACCGGCTTTCACGCGCAACCGCAGATCGCGGGCGACATGGTGACGATCGAACTCGCGCCCGAGCAGTCGGAGGTCGTCGCCGGCGCGGTCGAACGCGCGCAGCTCGCGACCACGGTGCGCGGCCGGCTCGGCGAATGGATCGCGGTCGGCGGCGCCGACGTGCGCGGCGAGTCGCAGTCGGGCGGGATGCTGTCGTCCGGCCAACGCGCCGAAACGAATCGGCGCGGGGTGTGGCTGAAGGTCGAAGAGATCGGCGGCGCGCCGCGCTAGGGACGCAGCGGCGCGTAGGTCACCCTGCGCCACAGCGCCTCGACGGGGCCCTGCCCGAAGCGAGCGATCCAGGCGCGGCTCGCGACGAGCTGCACCGCCACGATCGCAGCGGCGAGCAGCGCGAGCTGCGCCTTGCCGAGCACGGCCCCCAACCCGAGCCCCCAGCCCGACAGCAGCGCGCCCATCGCGACCGATTGCAGCAGGTAGTTCGTGAGCGGCATGCGCCCCGCCGGTGCGAGCCAGCGGATGGCGGTGCGCAGCGGCGCGGTCTCGCGCCAGCGGACGATTGCGGCGACGTACAGGAACGCGAGCAGCGAACCGAAGGTCTGCAGCCCGAAGCCGACCAGACTCGGGTCGCCGGGTGAACTGACGATCGTTTCGTAGTTGAGCCAGGCGCCGGCAACCGCGAATGGAGCCGCCGCGATGCCGATCGCGAACGCGACGCGCCAGACGCGCGGATGGCGCTCGGGGTGCGCGATCCAGCCGAGCCGCGCGGCGAGATGACCGAGCAGGAACAGCGCGACGATCTGCGGCGCGGCGAACGGACCCATCACGAGCACGATGTAGGCGAAGTCGGCCGCGCGCGGCGCAAGCTGCTCCCAGTAGCCGCCTTCGGTGAACACGACGAACTTGTCGACGATGTCCTGCGGGATCAGCGCCGGGTCGACTTCGGGCGGCATCGCGCGGCGCGCCGCTTCGAAGAGCGTCGTCAGCGCGACCGTGAGCGCCGCGAACGCGATCCACCAGTTGCGCGTCGCGCGCGCGAGCGCCGCCGGCCGGCGGTGCATGTAGTGCACGAGCACGAAGCCGGCGAGCGCGTAGAAAGCGAGGATGTCGCCGTAGTACAGGAACAGCCCGTGCGCGATGCCGAGCGCCAGCAGGAAGCGAAGCCGCCGGCGGTACACGGATTTCGCCGCCTCGATGTCGCCGCCGCACATCCGGCGGATCGACCGCAGTTGCAACGCCGCGCCGAAGCCGAACAGGAACGCGAAGATCGAGATGAACTTGGTGGCGACGAGCGTGCCGACCAGCAGGTGCGCCACCGTGTCGGCCGCGCTCGGCGGACCGGCGAAGTAGCCGAGCGAATCGCCGGCGCCCCAGACGAACGACTGGATGTTGACCTGCAGGATGCCGGCGAGCGCGAACGCGCGCAGCGCGTCGACGAGTTCGATGCGCGAGCGACGCAACGGCTCGCCCGGCTTCAGCCGCCGTTCTCCGGCCCGCCCATCTGCGCGATCTTCGCGCGCAGCCACTTTTCGACCGACGGGAAGACGAACTTGCTGACGTCGCCGCCGAGCGTGGCGATCTCGCGAACGATCGTTCCGGAGATGAACTGGTACTGGTCCGACGGCGTCAGGAACATCGTCTCGACGTCGGGCAGCAGGTAGCGGTTCATGCCGGCCATCTGGAACTCGTACTCGAAGTCGCTCACTGCGCGCAGACCGCGCACGATCACGCGCGCGTGCTGCTCGCGGACGAAGTCCTTCAGCAGGCCGCGGAAGCCCGCGACCTCGACGTTCGGGTAGTGGCCGAGCACCTCGCGCGCGATCGTGATCCGCTCGTCCATCGTGAAAAACGGCTTCTTCGCGCGGCTGTCGGCGACACCGACGACCAGCTTGCTGAACAGTCCCGCCGCGCGCCGCACGAGATCCTCGTGCCCGCGTGTCAGCGGGTCGAACGTGCCCGGATACACCGCGATCACCATGCTCATGCCTTTCCCCTTTGGCAAAACGGACGGGCCGCGCGGGCGCGCCGGGGGCGATTATTCAGGACGACTTCGGTCGCAGCAAATGGAAGCAGACGCGGCCCGCGCGGTCCGCGCGCACGAGTTCGTAGCCGTGCGCGGCCGCCAGCGCGGCGTCGATCGGCGCGTCGGACTCCGCGTAGACGAGCCCGTTCGGCGCGAGCAGGCGCCGGACGGCGTCGAGCGCGGGGACCAGCAGGCCGCTGTCGTACGGCGGGTCGATGAACACGACGTCGAAACTTCGGTCCGCAAGCCGCGCGGCCGTCGCCAGGGCATCGCCGGCCGCGATGTCGATTTGCGTCGCGCCGAGCCGGTCGCGCAGCGCGCGCAGCGCGGCGGCGAGCTTCGGGTCGCGTTCGACGAGCGTCACGTGCGCCGCGCCGCGCGAAGCCAGCTCGAAGCCAAGCGCGCCGGTGCCGGCGAACAGATCGAGCCCGCGCAGCGCCGCCAGGTCCGGCCGCAGATGCGCGATCCAGTTGAACAGCGTCTCGCGCACGCGATCGGGCGTGGGCCGCAGTCCCGGCGCGTCCGCGACCGGGATCGGCGTGCGTTTCCACACGCCGCCGATGATCCGCACGCGGTGGGGCGCGTGACTCTGGCTGCGGATCGCGGATCGCGGCTTGCGCTTCATCGGCGCGATTCTGCCCCGATCGCAGCGGCGCAAGAGCCGCATTCACCACCGAGACACCGAGAAACGCCTTTCTCTGTGTTCTCCGTGTCTCGGTGGTGAGAAATGTCTTTCACCGCGCGCTTGCTAGACTGCGCGCCCTTCGCAGCAGCACGGTTGTCCCTCGATGAACTCCCCTACGAAAGCCGGCTGGCTCGCCCGACTGAAGCAGGGGCTGGCGCGCACGCGCGTGAACATCGCCGGGCTGTTCTCGGGCGGCGTGATCGACGAGGCGCTGTTCGAAGAGCTCGAAATCGCGCTGATCCAGGCCGACGTAGGTGTGGCCACGACGCGCGAGCTGCTCGACGCGGTTCGCACGCGAGTCAAGCTGCAGGGGCTGAAAACGCCGGCCGAGGTGCGCGACGCGCTGCGCGACGAGATCGCGAAGCTGCTCGCGCCGTGCGAAAGTCCGCTCGACCTGGACCGCGCCAAGCCGCTGGTGATCATAGTCGCGGGCGTCAACGGCGCGGGCAAGACGACCTCGATCGGCAAGCTCGCGCACTGGCTCGCGGACCGGCACAAGACCGTTCTGCTCGCCGCGGGCGACACCTTCCGCGCGGCCGCGCGCGAGCAGCTCGCGATCTGGGGTCGACGCAACGGCGTCGAGGTGATCCAGCAGGCGAGCGGCGATCCCGCCGCGGTCGTCTTCGACGCGGTGGCCGCCGCGAAGGCGCGCGGCATCGACGTGCTGATCGCCGACACGGCCGGGCGACTTCCGACGCAGCTTCACCTGATGGACGAGCTGAAGCGCGTGAAAAAGGCGATCGACAAGGCGCTGCCCGGCGCGCCGCACGAGGTGATCCTCGTCCTCGACGGCACCAACGGCCAGAACGCGCTCGCGCAGGTCAAGGCGTTCGACGAGGCGATCGGGCTGACGGGGCTCATCATCACCAAGCTCGACGGTACGGCTAAGGGCGGCGTGCTCGCCGCGATCGCCGCGCAACGCACGCGCGAACACCCCGGCCGGCCGATCCCGATCCGCTTCATCGGCGTCGGCGAGGGCATCGAGGACCTGCAGCCCTTCGTCGCGCGCGAGTTCGCCGAAGCGCTGGTCGGCGGCTAGCCGCTCCCCGCGCCGCCGTCCGCTCGCTGCGCGGGCTTCGCCCGCGGCTTGGGCGGTGCCGGACGGCGGCCGTCGAGCAGGTGCGCGATCGCGAGCCAGGGGTGCCGGAAGATCATCCGCGGGCCGGCGTAGCGCATCACGGCCTTCACGTGCGCTCGCTCCGTCGGGCCGTAGCAATGAATCTGGCAGTTGCTGCAGGTCGGCTTGCCCGCGCCGTACGGACAGCCGGCGAGCCGCTTGGTCGCATACGTCATGAACTCCTGGCATTCGACGCACAGCGCGCCATGCATGCCGTGATGGTCGCGGCACCAGATCCGCAGCATCGCGTGAATCGTCTTCAGCTCGCGCGTCAGCCGCGGCGTGGCGAGCCGCGCGCGCCGGCGCAGCGCGCCCGCGTCCTGCGGCTCGATCTCGTAGGGGTTTGTCCGTGCGTCCATGGGCCGCATCGTGCGCGAGGCCGCGGCGCGGCGCTCTGCGCTGGGTCAAAGCCGACCGCCGCAGCCACGCGCGCCGGCGCTTGGCTTATCCTTGCGCCGCCATCGAGGCTCGGAGGAGAACCATGAAGCTAGGCCGTTACGTCCTTGCGCTCGCCGCAGCGCTGCTCGCCGTCGGCGGCGCCGGCGCGCAGGAGCTGGTCGTCGGGCTGTCGACGCCGGTGACCGCGCTCGACCCGCACTTTCACAACCTGTCGCCGAACAACAACGTCGCCGATCACGTCTTCGACAAGCTCGTCCACAAGGACGCGAAGGAGCAGTTGCGGCCGGGGCTCGCCGAGTCATGGAAGGCCCTGGACGACACGACCTGGGAGCTGAAGCTGCGCAAGGGCGTCAAGTGGCACGACGGAACGGAATTCACCGCCGACGACGTGATCGCGACGATCAAGCGCATTCCCAACGTTCCGAACAGCCCGGCGTCGTTCGCGACCTACACGCGGCCGATCACGGACATCGCCGCGCCCGACAAGCTGACGCTGCGCCTCAAGACCGCGCGGCCGCACCCGCTGCTGCCGAACGATCTCGTCGCGATCCGCATCGTGCCGAAGCACATCGCGGAGACGGCCAAGACCGAGGACTTCAACTCGGGCAAGGCGATGATCGGCACCGGCCCCTACAAGTTCAAGGAGTACGTCGCCGGCGACCGCGTCGTGCTCGAGCGCAACGAAGGCTACTGGGGCCCGAAGCCGCACTGGAAGACCGTTCGGCTGCGGATGATCACCAACGCGCCGGCGCGCGTGGCCGCGCTGCTGGCCGGCGACGTTCAGATGATCGAGGCGGTGCCGACCGCGGACATCGCGCGGCTGCAGAAGGAACCGCGCGTGACGGTGTCTTCCGCGGTGTCGAACCGGCTGATCTACCTGCACATGGACAGCGACCGCGACAAGTCGCCTTACGTGTTCGACAAGTCGGGCAAGCCGCTGGAGAAGAACCCGCTGAAGGACGTGCGCGTGCGCAAGGCGATCTCGCTCGCGATCGACCGCGACGCGATCGTCTCGCGAATCATGGAAGGACAGGCGCAGCCGGCCGGCCAGCTCCTGCCCGACTTCTTCCCCGGAACGAGCAAGAAGCTCGTCGCACCGAAAGTCAATCAGGACGCGGCGAAGAAGCTGCTCGCCGAAGCGGGCTACCCGAACGGCTTTTCGATCACGCTGCACTCGCCGAACAACCGCTACATCAACGACGAGAAGGTCGCGCAGGCGATCGCGCAGTTCCTGACCCGCGCCGGAATCGACACGAAGCTCGAAGCAATGCCGAGCAACGTGTTCTTCTCGCGCGCGGGCAAGCTCGAGTTCAGCTTCTTCCTCGCCGGATGGGGCGCCGAAACGGGCGAAACCTCGTCGCCGCTGCGCGCGCTGATCGGCACGTTCAGCCCGGCTACCGGCATGGGGCAGGCCAACCGCGGGCGCTTCTCGGACGACGGAGTGGACGCGCTGATCCTGACCGCGATGACCAACATCGACGACACCAAGCGCAACCTGATGCTCGCGGCAGCGTGCGACAAGGCGATCGGCGAGCTGCAGGCGATCGTCCCGGTGCACTACGAGGTGTCGAGCTGGGCGTTGCGCAAAGGGCTCGCGTACACGGGTCGCGCCGACCAGTACACGTACGCGTTCGAGGTCAGACCCGCGAAGTGAGCGCGATCGCCCGCTGATCCGACGCCGGCACTGCGCGGGGTTCCGGCGCGCGGGGATTCCCGCGTGTTCCGAGCCCCCGCGCTCCCGATCCTCGATGACCGTCTACGTCCTCCGCCGCCTCGCGCAGACGCTGCTCGTGCTGGCGATCACTTCGCTGCTCGTCTTCTTCGGGCTGTACGTCGTCGGCAATCCGGTCGAGATCCTCGTCAATCCGGTCGCCGACGAGGTCGAGCGCGCGCGCGCCGCCGCCGCGCTCGGCCTCGACAAGCCGATCGTCGAGCAGTACTGGGTGTTCCTGAAGGGCGCGTTCACCGGCGAGCTGGGAACGAGCTTCGTGTTCGGCCGCTCGGCGATCGAGGTGATCGTCGAGCGCATGCCCGCGACGCTCGAGCTGGCCTTCCTCGCGATGCTGATTTCGGTCACGCTCGGCGTGCCGCTCGGGCTATACGCCGGGCTGAAGCCGAAGAGCTGGGTCAGCAAGACGATCATGGCCGGGTCGATCCTCGGTTTTTCGCTGCCGACCTTCTGGGTCGGGTTGATCCTGATCCTCGTCTTCGCGGTGCAGTTGGGCTGGCTGCCTTCGACCGGCCGCGGGCCGACCGTCGACGTCCTCGGGTTGCAGCTTTCGATCGTGCACTGGGAGGGGCTGAAGTACGCGCTGCTGCCCGCGATCAATCTGGCGCTGTTCAAGCTTTCGTTGATCATCCGGCTCACACGCGCGCAGGTGCGCGAGCAGTCGCTGCTCGACTACATCAAGTTCGCGCGCGCCAAGGGGCTGCCGCGTTCGCGCGTGATCGGCGTGCACCTGCTGAAGAACATCCTGATCCCGCTCGTCACCGTGGTCGGTCTGGAGCTGGGTTCGGTGATCGCGTTCGCGGTCGTCACCGAGACGATCTTCGCGTGGCCGGGCATGGGCAAGCTCGTGATCGATTCGATCTTCCAGCTCGACCGCCCCGTGGTCGTCGCGTACCTGCTGCTGATCGTGTTCATGTTCATCCTGATCAACCTCGTGGTCGACCTGCTGTATTCGGCGCTCGATCCCAGGGTGAGGTTGGGGGAGCAGAAGTGAGCTTCGTGGCCGGTCCCCTCTCCGCAACCCTCTCCCCCCTGACGGGGGGCGAGGGGGAATACGCGCTCTGTCCTCGCGCGCGGGCAGCGGGGCCGCAGGAGCGCGTCGCATGAGTGCCTTGGCCGCCCCGCCAGAACAGTCGCCGCTTGCCCGCTTCGCGCGCGAGTTCGCCGAGAGCCGGCTCGCGCTCGTCGGGCTCGCGATGCTCGTCGTAGTGATCGCGATCGCGCTCGCCGCGCCGTGGATCGCGCCGCAAAACCCGTACGACCTCGGCAAGCTGGATCTGCTCGACGCGCGGCTGCCGCCCGGCGAGCGCGCCGGCAGCGGCAGCATGACCTACGTGCTCGGCACCGACGGCCAGGGGCGCGACATGCTGTCGGCGATCCTGTACGGGCTGCGCGTATCGCTGTACGTCGGCGTGGCGAGCGGCGTCATCGCGCTGACGATCGGCGCGGTGCTCGGCGTGCTCGCGGCCTACGCCGGCGGCCGTTTCGAGCAGGTGCTGATGCGAATCGTCGACATCCAGCTCGGGTTTCCGGCGATCCTGGTCGCGCTGATCCTGCTCGCGGTGCTCGGCAAGGGGGTCGACAAGATCATCGTCGCGCTGGTCGCCGTGCAGTGGGCGTACTACGCGCGAACCGCGCGCTCGGCTGCGCTGGTCGAGCGGAACAAGGAGTACGTCGAAGCGGCGCGCGCGCTCGGCTTGTCGAACGCGCGCATCGTCCTGCGCCACCTGCTGCCGAACAGCCTGCCGCCGCTGATCGTCGTCGGCACCGTGCAGGTCGCGCACGCGATCGCGCTTGAAGCGACGCTGTCGTTCCTCGGCCTCGGGCTGCCGACGACCGAGCCTTCGCTCGGGCTGCTGATCGCCAACGGCTACGAGTACCTGATGTCGGGCAAATACTGGATCAGCGTCTACCCCGGCATCGCGCTGCTGGCGACGATCCTCGCGATCAACCTGGTCGGCGACCAGTTGCGCGACGTGCTCAATCCGAGGTTGGCGAAGTGACGCATCCGCCCGGGAGCAAGCGGCGCAGCCGCGCAGCGATTGGTGGCGGATGCGTCATCGCGGTTGCGCGCGGCGCATACCGGGATCCGATTTGCGTCCGATTGGGCCCCGGCCTGCGCCGGAGCGACGCGGCATGAGCGCGCTGCTCGAAGTCGCCGACCTGGTCACCGAGTTCGCCACGCGCGACGGCCTGCTGCGCGCGGTCGACGGCGTGTCGCTGTCGCTCGCGCGCGGCGAAGTGCTCGGGCTGGTCGGCGAGTCGGGCTCCGGCAAATCGGTGACCGGCTTCTCGATCCTCGGGCTGATCGATCCGCCGGGGCGCATCGCTTCGGGCAGCGTGCGGTTCGACGGACACGAGTTGATCGGCGCGCCGGAAGAGACGCTGCGCAGGCTGCGCGGCAAGCGCATCGCGATGATCTTCCAGGATCCGATGATGACGCTGAACCCGGTGCTGTCGGTCGAGACGCAGATGGTCGAGACCGTGCTCGCGCACGACAAGGTATCGCGGCAGGCGGCGCGCAGCCGCGCGATCGAGGCGCTCGGCCGCGTGGGGATCGCGTCGCCCGCCGAACGGCTCGCGCAGTATCCGCACCAGTTCTCGGGCGGCATGCGCCAGCGCGTGGCGATCGCGATCGCGCTGCTGCACCGGCCCGACCTCGTCATCGCCGACGAGCCGACGACCGCGCTCGACGTGACGGTGCAGGGGCAGATCCTGTACGAGATGCAGAAGCTCGTTCGCGAGACCGGCTCCGCGCTGGTCTGGATCACGCACGATCTGGCGGTCGTCGCCGGGCTCGCGGATCGCGTCGCGGTGATGTACGCCGGCCGCATCGTCGAGGAAGGCGCGGTCGACGAGGTGCTCGACGCGCCGCTGCATCCGTACACGCGCGGGCTGCTCGACTCGGTGCCGGCGAACAACGCCGCGGGGCTCCGGCTCAACCAGATTCCCGGCATGACGCCGTCGCTGCTGCGGCTTGCGCCCGGCTGCGCGTTCCGCGAGCGCTGTTCGCGCGCGGCCGAGCGCTGCGGGTCGATGCCGGAGCTCGCCGCGCGCGGCGCGCGCAAGGTGCGGTGCCACTTTCCGCTCGAAGTCGGGGTGTTGAACGCATGACCGACGGCGAACCGCTGCTCGAATTCCGCGGCGTATCGAAGCGCTTCGTCAAGCGGCTCGACGCGATCGAGCGGCTCGCGCGAACGCTCGGCGCGAACGTGGCCGAGCACACGGTCCACGCGGTCGACCGGGTGAGCTTCGCGGTCGCCAAGGGCGAGGTCGTCGGGCTGGTCGGCGAATCCGGATGCGGCAAGAGCACGCTGGGACGGCTCGGCTGCGGGCTGTACGAACCGAGCGACGGCGAGGTGCGCTATCGCGGAACGCCCGTGGCCGCGGCGGGCGGCAAGCGGCCTCCGATCCAGATGATCTTCCAGGACCCGTTCGCGTCGCTGAATCCGCGGATGCGGGTTCAGGACATCGTCGGCGAGGCGCCGCGCGTGCACGGCCTCGTCGGCAAGTCCGAAGTCGCCGATTACGTGGCCGACCTGCTCGTGCGCGTCGGACTCGATCCGGCTTTTCGCCGGCGCTATCCGCACCAGTTCTCGGGCGGGCAGCGCGCGCGCATCGGCATCGCGCGCGCGCTCGCGGTCAAGCCCGAGTTCCTCGTTTGCGACGAAGCGGTCGCCGCGCTGGACGTCTCGATCCAGGCGCAGGTGCTGAACCTGTTCATGGACCTGCGCGAAAGCCTCGGCCTGACCTACCTCTTCATCAGCCACGACCTGGGCGTCGTCCGGCATCTGTCGAACCGCGTCGTCGTCATGTATCTGGGCCGGGTCGTCGAGATCGCGCCGACCGAAGCGATCTTCGCGCAGCCGAACCACCCGTACACGCAGGCGCTGCTCGCCGAAGTGCCGCGGCTCGACCGCAAACGTCGGACCTACGTGCCGATCAAAGGCGAGATCCCGTCGCCGCTGGCGCCGCCGACGGGTTGCCACTTCCACCCGCGCTGCCCTCATGCGATGACGCGATGTTCGAGCGAAGCGCCCGCGCTGCGCGAGATCGCGCCTGGCCGATGGTCGGCTTGCCACCTGAACGGGTGAAGGACGGGTTCACCACCGAGACACCGAGATCACCGAGGAAAGTCAATGAGCGCTTCTCTGTGCCCTCCGCGTCTCGGTGGTCAAATCAGCCCTTCCGATATCGAACTGAACATGCTCCGGATTCACGGTCTCAGCCCCGCCGTTCCGCTGGTGCTCGATTCCCCGCATTCGGGGCGCGAGTTTCCGGCGGACTTCGACGCGGCGGTCAGCGAGTTCGATCTGCGCGACGGCGAGGACTGCTACGTCGACGAGTTGTACCTGCCGGCGACCGAATTCGGCGTGCCGTTGCTGGCGGCGCGCTTTCCGCGAACCTATCTCGATCCGAACCGCCATCGCGGCGACGTCGACCTCGAACTGATCGAAGGCGGCCGCTGGCCGCACGAATACGCGCCGAGCGGCAAGGCGAAGATCGGCAAGGCGCTCGTCTGGCGCACGCTCGACGACGGCCGCGCCATCTACGCGCGCAAGCTCAAGGTCGATGAGGTGCTCGGGCGAATCGAGCGCTGCCATGCGCCGTACCACACGGCGCTGCGCCGGCTGCTCGACGCCACGCACGCGCGCTTCGGCGCCGTGTACCACGTCAACTGCCATTCGATGCCGGCGGTCGGCGGCAAGCAGGGCGAAGGCGGCGCGGGCAAGCCGCGCGCGGACTTCGTGCTCGGCGACCGCGACGGCACGAGCTGCGATCCCGCGTTCACCGAATTCGTCCGCGCGACGCTCGCCGCGATGGGCTACGAGGTCAAGGTCAACGACCCGTACAAGGGCGTCGAGCTGGTACGCGCGTACTCGAACCCCGCTGCGGGCCGCCATAGCCTGCAGGTCGAGATCAACAAGCGGCTTTACATGGACGAGGCCACGCGCAGCAAGCACGCCGGGTTCGCGAAGCTGCAGGCGAGCCTCGTGACGCTCGTCGAGGCGATCGCCGATTACGCCCGCCGGTCCGCAGCCGCTGCGCGCGGCAACACCTGAAGGAACGCACGATGCCCGAACACCACCCGATCCAGATCCAGCCGCCCGACATCGCGCCCTTCAGGGCGTCGAACACCGGCGTCGATTACGTCCACGTGCTCGACTCGGGGCAACCCGGGCCGAACGTGATGGTGCAGGCGCTGACGCACGGCAACGAGTTCTGCGGCGCGCTGGCGCTCGAATACCTGTTCCGCGCGGAGGTGGCGCCCGTCCGCGGCAAGCTCACGCTCGCGTTCGCCAACGTCGCCGCGTACGCACGCTTCGACTTCGACGACCCGGACGCGTCGCGCTTCATCGACGAGGACTACAACCGCGTGTGGGCCGACGACGTGCTGCTCGGCCCGCGCGACTCGGCGGAGCTCAAGCGCGCGCGCGAACTGCGGCCTTTCGTCGACGCGGCGGACTTCCTGCTCGACATCCACTCGATGCACGAGCCGTGCCGACCGATCATGGTGTGCGGGATGATCGAAAAGGGCGCGGAGTTCGCGCGCCGGCTCGGCGTGCCGGCGGATCTGCTTATCGACACCGGCCACCCGGCCGGATTGCGGATGCGCGATCGCGGCGGCTTCGGCGATCCGGCGAGCCCCAAGAACGCGCTGCTGATCGAGTGCGGCCAGCACTGGGAGCGCAGCGCCGTCGACGTGGCGATCGACACGACGCTGCGTTTCCTGATGGCGACCGGCGCGGTCAGCGCCGACTGGGCCCGACCGCGACTGCGCGTCGAACCGCCGCCGCGGCAGCGGCTGATCCGCGTGACCGAGCCGGTGGTCGCAAAGTCGATGGACTTCCGCTTCGCGGCGCGTTACACGGGGCTCGAAGTGATCGAGAAGGCGGGCACGCCGATCGCCTACGACGGCGACACGGTGTGGACCGCGCCGTACGACAACACGGTGCTCGTGATGCCTTCGCTGAAGCACGTCAGGCCCGGCACGACGATGGTGCGGCTCGGCCGCTACGAGTGAGGCCGCAACGCGCCGCGAGCGACCAGCGCCGCGGCGAACGTCAGCGCGAGCGCGGTGCGCACGAGGGCGGCTTCGAGCGGAAGGTCGAGCGCAGCGCCGGCGAGTTCGGTCGTCCAGCGATACGCGACCGCGCTCCAAAGGCTGCCCGTGCGGATCACGAGCCAGGTCAGCACGACCGCGTCGACGAGAAGCGCGACGAAAAAGTGCACGGCGCCCGCCGACGCGATACCGAGCGCGGCCTGCTGCGTGCCCTCGATGAAGAACAGCGGCAGATGCCAGGCGGCCGACGCGGCGCCGACGGCGAGCCCCGCGGCGAGCGGCGCGTGCGACTCGAGCAGTAGCGGCAGCGCGTAGCCGCGCCAAGCGGGCTCCTGGACCAGCGGGGCGGACAGCAGCGCGGGCAGCGCGAGCGCGGCGACTTCGCCCGGCGCGGGCCATGCGGGCGGACGACCCGTCAGCGCGGTCTGCACGCCCCACGCCGCGGCGCCGAAGACGATTGGCAGCAGCAGCGCAGCCAGCCCGTAGCCCGATGCAAGCGGGCCGGCGCGCAGCCTCGCGCGAAACAGCGCGCGCTCGGAGCCGCTGCGCGCGAGCGCGACGATCAGTGCGAGCAGCCGGCCCACGCCGCCGACCCAGTGCAACACGCGGCCCGGCATCGCAGTCGCGCCGCCGGCGATCAGCGTCGCGGGCAGCCACGCGAGCCACGACAGCGCGATCGCGAGCGCAAGGAACCGCCGAACCGGCATGCGCGCTTCCGTCGGGTTGGAAGGTGGCGCCGTCGCCGCGCGCGCGGCGAGGCGGTCGCAAGCTACGCCGTAGAATCGCCGGGGTCAATGCAGGTGCCTTCCCGGCGAAGGCCCTGCCCCGGCACCGTCGAAGGACCATGCTGCTCGCCGCCGTCGATCTCGGTTCCAACAGTTTCCGCCTCGAGATCGGCCGAGTCGAAGGGTCGCTGATCGAGCGGCACGGGTACTGGAAGGAAACCGTGCGGCTCGCGGCCGGGCTCGGCGATGATCAGCGGCTGTCCAAGCGCGCGATCGAGTCCGCGTGCGAATGCCTGGCGCGGATGAACGAGCGGTTGCGCGGCATGAAGGGCGAGCACGTTCGCGCCGTCGGCACGCAGACGCTTCGCGCGGCGCGCAACCTCAACGAGTTCCTGATCGAGGCGCAGAACGCGCTCGGTTATCCGATCGAGGTGATCTCTGGCCGCGAGGAAGCGCGGCTCGTCTTCGAAGGCTGCACGCACACGCTGCCGCCGAGCGACAAGCGCCGGCTCGTCGTCGACATCGGCGGCGCTTCCACCGAACTGATCGTCGGTCGCGGCTTCAGCGCCGAACAGGCCGAGTCGTTCCGCATCGGCTGCGTCAACGCGACGCTGCGGTACTTCCGCAACGGAACGATCGACCGCGCGAGCTTCAAGCGCGCGCAGGTGGCCGCCGCCGCGGAGTTCGAAGAAGCGATCGCCGCGTTCGGCCGCTGGGACGAGGCTTACGGCTCGAGCGGAACGATCGGCGCGGTGTCCGAGATCCTGCGCGCCGAAGGCTGGACCGACGGCGCGATCACGTCCGACGGCTTGCTGAAGCTGCGTCAGGCGCTGCTCGGCGCCGGCGAGATCAGGCGCGTCCGGCTGCGCGGACTGAAGTCCGATCGGCAGGAAGTGATCGCGGGCGGTGTGGCGGTGCTTGCCGCGGTGTTCGAGACGCTGGGGCTCACCGAGATGCGGACCGCGCGCGGCGCGCTGCGCGTCGGACTGCTGTACGACCTGCTCGGCAGGCGTGAAAGCCGCGACCTGCGCGAGACGACGGTCGAGCGGATGCAGACGCGTTTCGGGGTCGATCGCGCGCAGGCGCAGCGCGTCGGCGCGCTCGCCGCGCAGTTCTACGACGCGCTCGCGCCGAAGGCTTCCGACGAACTGCACAAGCGGCTGGCGTGGGCCGCCGCGCTGCACGAGTGCGGCTTCGCGATCTCGCACAACGACTATCACAAGCACGGCGCGTATCTGGTCGAGCACAGCGACCTGGCGGGCTTCTCGACGACCGACCAGGAGCGGATCGCGCAGCTGATCCTCGGCCAGCGCGGCAACTTGAGGAAGGTCGCCGCCGCGCTCGAGGATCCGGAGCGCGCGGGCAAGATCCTCGCGCTGCGGCTCGCGGTGATCTTCAGCCATGCCCGGCGCGCGATCGATCCGCCGCGCTGGACGCTGCGCTCCTCGCGCGGCGCGATCGAACTGGGGGTGGACGGCGACTGGCTCGCGCGGCATCCGCTGACGCAGCACTTGCTCGAGGAGGAAGCGGCGCAGTGGGACAGGATCGGCGTCCGCTTTGCGCTGCGCGCGTTGCCATGACGAACCGGATCATCGCGTGCCTGTGCGCCGCGTGGTGCGATACGTGCAGCGCATATCGCGCGCACTTCGAGCGCGTCGCCGCCGCTTCGCCGCAGTTCGCGTTCCGCTGGATCGACATCGAGGACGAGGCCGACCTGCTCGGCGACATCGACGTCGAGAACTTCCCGACCGTGCTCGTCGCCGACGACGGCGAAGTGCTGTTCGCAGGCACGCTGCGGCCCGACCCGGCGCACCTGCAGCGGGTGATCGACGTCGTCGCGAGCGGCGCCGCGCTCGCGCCGCCCGAAAACGTCGACGCTTGGCGCGCGCTCGCACGCCGGCTCGCGGGAATCAGAGCAGATCGGGACTGATCACCGCGCGCAGCATGACCGGCTGGTCGTCTTCGCGCGAACGCGATTGCAGCCACCAGACGGCCGCCTTCTTGATCGACCAGGGCAGTTCCTCGCCGGTCATCACCTTCGATGCGACCCAGCCGAGCGTCGGCTGATGGCCGACGACGACGACCGGCGATTTGCCGTCGGGCCAGTCGACGGCGGCGAGCACCGCGTCCGCGCTCGCACCCGGCGCGATCGCGTCGAGCGTCTTGAGCTTGCGGCGCGACAGCTCGGCGAGCGCCTGCGCGGTCTGTTGCGCGCGGGCGGCCGGGCTCGCAACGATCTTGGCGGAATCCGGCAGATGCGCGTGCAGCCACTCGGCCATGCGACGCGCCTGCTTTTCGCCCTTCGGCGTGAGCCTGCGGCCGAGGTCGGGTTCGCCCGGTTCCGCTTCGGCGTGGCGCCACAGGATCAGGTCCACCTTCAGCCCTCCCCGACCGACGCGGCCAGTTCGACCAGCAGCGCGCGCTGCGCCGAGAAGCCGCCGCGGTCGCCGCGCGCGAGCGCCTTCGGCGGCCGGTACGTGCCGTCGCCCTGCAGCGTCCAGGCATCGACCGTATCGTCCAGATACGGGCGCAGTCCTTCGTCGAGCACGCGCCGCTTGAGCTTGCCGTCGAGCACCGGCCAGGCGACCTCGATGCGGCGAAACAGGTTTCGCCCCATCCAGTCGGCGCTCGCCAGGTACACGTCGTCCGCGCCACCGTTGCGGAAGTAGTAGATGCGGTGGTGCTCGAGAAAGCGTCCGACGATCGAACGAACGCGGATGTTCTCCGACAGTCCCCGGACGCCGGGCCGCAACGTGCACGCGCCGCGCACGATGAGGTCGATCTTCACGCCGGCCTGCGACGCCGAATACAGCGCGTTGATCGTCGCCTCGTCGACGAGCGCGTTCATCTTCGCGACGATGCGCCCGGTCTTGCCCGCAGCGGCGAACTTCGCTTCGTTGGCGATCGCGGCGAGCACGCGCTTGTGCAGCGTGAACGGCGCAAGCCACAGGTGCCTGAGCTTTTCCACCTTGGTCAGGCTGGTCAGGTGCATGAACACCTTTTCGACATCCGCGCAGAGGTCGGGTTCGCAGGTCAGCATGCCGAAGTCGGTATACAGCTTCGTCGTCGTCGGGTGATAGTTGCCGGTGCCGAGGTGCGCGTAGTGGGCGAGCCGCGCGCGGGCGTCGCCCTTCTTCTTCGGCGGACCGTCTTCTCCGCGCCGCACCACGAGCAGCAGCTTGGCGTGGGTCTTCAGCTCGACGACGCCGTAGACGACCTGCACGCCGACCGCTTCGAGCCGCTCGGCCAGGTTGATGTTGGCCTCCTCGTCGAAGCGCGCCTTCAGCTCGACGACGACGGTGACTTCCTTGCCGCGGCGCGCCGCCTCGACGAGCAGGTCCACAACGACCGAGCCGGTGCCCGTGCGATACAGCGTCATGCGGATCGCGACGACCTTGGGATCCAGCGCCGCCTGGCGCAGGAACTCGATGACCGGCTCGAAGCTCTCGAACGGATGGTGCAGCAGGATGTCGCCGGCGCGCATCGCCTCGAACATGTCGGCGCCCTCGGTCGAATGCGGCACCTTGGCGGGCCAGGCCGGTGCGAACGGCGGCCAGCGCAGCGCGGGCTGCGTCAGGTGATCGACGAGCTGATTGAGCCGCACGAGGTTGACCGGCCCGTCGACGCGGTAGACGGCCGCCTCGGGAAGCTGGAACTGCTCGCGGAGCAGCGTCTCCAGCGCCTGCGGGCACGAGCGCGCGACCTCGAGCCGAACCGCGTTGCCGAAGTGCCGCTGCGTAAGCTCCATGCGCAGCGCCTGCCGCAAGTTGTGGACCTCGCGCTCGTCGACCCACAGCTCGGAGTCGCGCGTAACCCGGAACTGCGAGAACCCGGCGATGCCGCGCCCCGGAAACACGTCCTCCAAGTGCGCGCGGATCACCGAGCTCAGCATGACGAACGCCTGCCTGCCCGCCGCCAGCTTCTCGGGCATCGGGATCACGCGCGGCAGCGCGCGCGGCACCTTCAGGATCGCGATCGTCGACGGGCGGCCGAACGCGTCGCGCCCGGCGAGCTGGACGACGAAGTTCAGCGCCTTGTTCATCACCTGGGGAAACGGATGCGAAGGATCCAGCCCGATCGGCGACAGCAACGGACGGACCTCGCGCTCGAAGTACTCGCGCACCCACGCGCGCTGCGCGGGCGTTCGCTCGGCATGGTTGACGATCACGACGCCGTGGCGCGCGAGCGCCGGCACGAGCGTCTGGTTGAACAGCGCGTACTGACGATCGACCAGCGCGTGAGCGCGCTCGGAAATCCGCATGAATTCCTGCCACAGCGGCGAGGCCGGCCCGCCGTTGCGCGATCCGCGCAGCTCCTCCATCAGGCCGGCGACGCGGATCTCGAAGAACTCGTCGAGGTTGGACGAAACGATGCACACGTAGCGCAACCGTTCGGCGAGCGGGACCGACGCGCGCGCGGCGAGCGCAAGCACGCGTTCGTTGAAGGCGAGCTGCGACAGCTCGCGGTTGAGAAAGCGCTCCGTGGGCGCGGCGGGCGCGGCGATCTCCTGGTCCTTCCGGGACTTGGCCCGGCGTTTGCGCTTGACCATACGGGGAATCGGTGACGCTCGGATGACAGGACGGCCGCGCGCGGCCCGTAGAATCCGGCGCCGTTGCGGGCGCATGCCGCGCAGACCGCGCCGATTCTAAGCACTGCCTCCCCGATGTCCGTCGCGCCGATCGAAGGCCCTGCACCGCTGGTCGTGTTCGATCACGTGACGAAGCGCTATGGCGCCTTCCGGCTCGCGCTCTCCGAAGTGAGTTTCGCGATCGGACGCAGCGAGTTCGTGCTGCTCGCCGGGCCAGGCGGCGCCGGCAAGTCCACCGTGCTGCGGCTGATCGCGGCGCTCGAAGTGCCCACCAGCGGCCGCGTGATCGTCGGCGGTGAGGACATTGCGCGACTGCGTCCGCGCGCGCTTCCGTTTCTTCGGCGCTCGATGGGCGTCGTGCTGCAGGACCCGATGCTGCTCGACGATCGCAGCGTGCTCGAGAACGTGATGCTGCCGGCCCTGGCCTCCGGACTGCCGGCGCCGCAGGCCGAGGAACGTG
>Ga0073934_10001170_pt1 | contig 66124 bp, 56 predicted proteins | sample LarsenN4metaG_FD_76834 | JGI IMG/M metagenome (GOLD analysis project Ga0073934, IMG submission 76834) | Hot spring sediment bacterial and archeal communities from British Columbia, Canada, to study Microbial Dark Matter (Phase II) - Larsen... ... | reverse complement strand
TGCTCATCCCCGAGAGACACCTGCCCAGTGCGCTGTCGCTGCTCTCCGGATCGGGGTATCGCCACATGGAGGCGGGGCTGCCGCTGTCCCACGAGCGGGCCTGGAGACACGCCGCTTCCTTCACGGCCGAAGACCCCGATGCGCTTCCCATTGACCTGCATTGGGGCCTGGTGGACTATCCCGGGGGTGTCCCGGTGACCGAGGTCAATCATCCGGAAATCTGGGAGCGGGCGGTGCGGATTGAGGGGCCGAGAGATGTCCGGTGGGGACTCTGCCCCGAGGATTTTCTGATGCACCTGGCGCTGCACTGGGCGGTCCACCACGCCCTCTCGGGTCTCATCTGGCAGCTCGATCTGGCCCTACTGATCGGCCGCCACGGCCGGACTTTGGACTGGAACGCTGTGGTTGAGCGTGCTGAGCGGTGGCGAACCCGCAGCGCCCTCTATTTTGCCTTGCAGGAGGTGCAGAAGCATTTCGAGGTGACGGTCCCCCCGTGGGTTCTCACCCGGCTCAGGCCGGCAGGTCCCCGACCGGCCTTCTTCGAGTGGCTTCGCCTTCGAAGGGAGGAGCGCTTGGAGCGGCTCGATTACCTCGTGCCCTTTCTCATGATGGACAGGGGATCCGACCTGCTCCGGGCGCTGGCCAGCGCCGCCGTGCCTCCCGCGAACTGGCTCCGGTGCCGCTACGGCACGGAGTCGGTGGTGGGCGCGTATCTGGCCCATTATGCGCGGATGGGCCAGGTCTGCGCCAGGACGGTCCGGGCGAGCCTTGGACGCCCGCACTGAGCCCAGACAGTGCATTTGAACCGCAAAGGGCGCCGGTACCAACGGCCTCGCCGTTGGTGCGCAAAGAAATGCCCCATATTCCGGATACAACCAGGGGGACCCCCATGAATGACCGGGAAGATTCTTGGTCCCGTTCTCTTTCCGAATCGCCGGGATATGGCCTGCCTTTGCGTCCTTGTCCCGCCCTAAGCGGGATTGGCGGTGAAAAATCTGGGATAGGTCCCCTTTGCGATCTTTGCGACCTTTACGGTGGACCGGTTGGGTTATGGGGCTGAATCAGCGGAATGCCCTTTTTGCTTGCAGCGTTCCAGGGAGTCTGTTATAAAGCGCGCTAAAGTCATCGCGGAGGGGCCATTCGGCACGAAGAGACCTGGAGCCATTGCCAATTGCCTCGGGACAGACGGGCGAGAGAATCTCGATAAGACGACCGTGCTTTGATTGTCTGCGATCTGTCGCTTGCACTGGCCGGGGAGTGGGGTGTGTACGAACAATACTGGGGTCTGACGTCGCCTCCCTTCCAGAACGTGCCCGACCCGAATTTTTTCTTCCTCTCTGCCCGACACCGGGAAGGGCTTGCCCGCCTCCTGTACGCCGTCAAGCACAACAAGGGCGCAGCCCTGCTGGTCGGCGACGTGGGGTGCGGGAAGACCACCCTGAGTCGCGCCCTCATCATTCAGCTCGCAGAAGAAAAATACGACGTCGGCCTGATCACCAACCCCGCCTTGCCGGGGAACGATTTTCTGGAGGAGATCGATCTGCAGTTGGGGATCCGGCCCGCCAACAACAGCAAGGTGGCGATCCTGCGGGCGCTCAACGATCGTTTGCTGGCCAACGTGCGAGAGGGCAAGGACACGGTCCTGATCGTGGACGAGGCGCACTGCATCCGTGACCCGGATGTCTTCGAGGAGCTCCGGATGCTGCTCAACTTTCAGTTGAATGACCGTTTCCTCCTGACCCTGATCCTGATGGCGCAGCCGGAAATCACCGAGATCATCGGCCGGATCGAGCAACTGGAGCAACGGATCGCGATCCGGTACCACCTGACGCCTCTGGAGCAGGCCGAGATCGGACCCTACATCGTCTTTCGATTGCAGAAGGCCGGGGCCAAACGGCCCCTCTTTTCCGAGGAGGCGTTGCAGCTCGTGTGGCAGGCGACCCGAGGGGTCCCCCGGAGTATCAATACCCTGTGTGATCTCTGCCTCCTGGAGGGCTACGCCAGCCGCGTCCAGACCGTGGATCACACGCTGGTGAAGCGCGTCGCGCCCAGCATGACCTGATCACCCCTCACCGGGTACCGGTTGGGTGCCCTCTCCCCCGAGGGGGAGAGGGGAGGTGAGGGGGATTTTTGGTGAAGGAGAAATCGCCATCGCCCGCCTTAGTGACCTAGTCCGAAAAGCAGCGGACGCCGCCAAGACGGCCAAAGAGCGGAAGGAGACCGTGTCACCCTTCTCCCGGGTGGATACGCTCATGGGCCAGGCACCGCCGGCGAGTCCCGAGACCGGTCGTGCCGAGGAGACCCTGTATCAGAAGGCCCGGCAAGAGGTAGCCCGCATCCTGGAGGCGGCGACCTGGGGAAAGCCATACCGGGTGGATGCGCTGCAGGCGGCGGTCCACGAACTGGTCGAGTCCCTGGCGACCGGGGATGGCCTGTTGCTCCAGGCGCTGGAGGGCGGCGAGACGATCCTGGAGTTGCCGACCCACATGGTCAACGTGGCCATCTTCGCCATCCGGATCGGCCAGCGGATCGGCTATGGCCTGGAGGATTTGCGGCGGCTGGGCCTGGCAGCCTGCCTGCACGACGTGGGCATGGTCACCATCCCCCGTGCCATCCTGGAGAAGAAGGACGCCCTCTCCGTCGAGGAACTCGCCGTGATCCGTCAACACCCCGAGAAGAGCCACCAGATGCTGAAGGCCCTCGGGCCGGAGTTCGACTGGGTGGCGACGGTCGCCCTGCAGGAGCAGGAGCGCGAAGACGGCAGCGGCTATCCCCGCGGGCTGGCGGGGGACCAGATTCACGAGTACGCCAAGGTCGTCGGCCTGGCGGACGTGTACGAGTCCCTGACCCACGCGCGCCCCTATCGGACCATGCTGGTTCCCTACGACCTCGAGGAAATTGCCCGGTCGGAAGCCCGGGCATTCCCGGAGCAGCTCCACCAGGCGATGATGCGGGCGCTTTCCCCGTTCCCGGCGAGGACCCCCGTTCGCCAGCCCCTCCGGGAAGCACCGAAGCCGGCGGAGCAAAAGAAGGCGGCGCCGGCGGTTGCGCCGCCGGTGGTGGAGGTGAGCCCCGGCCAGGAGGATCTCTCTCAGAACCCCCGGGAAAGGGAAGCGCCAAAGCCAGTGGTGCCAACAGAGACGCCGCGGACTCCCGGGGTGCCCCCTGTCCCGACCGCAGCGCCAGCGCCGGCGGCCCCGAGACTGACGCCCCCGGTTGTAGAGGCGAGCCCCGGCCAGGACGATTTCTATCAGGGCGCCCGGCAAGAGGTGGCCCGTGCCGTCGAGGCGGCGGCCCGGGGAAGGTTGGTGGCGCTGGACGCCCTCGAGGCAGTCGCCCAGGGCCTGGTCGAGTCCCTGGCGAGCGGGGATGCCCTGCTGGCCCGCGCCCTGCTGGGCGGGGAGTCGCACCTGGACCTGCCAACGCACATGGTCAACGTGGCGATCCTGGCCATCAAGATCGGTCAAGGGATCGGCTATAGCCCGGAGGAGTTGCGGCGGCTGGCCCTGGCGGCCTGCCTGCACGATGTGGGCATGATCACCGTCCCCCGGGCCATCCTGGAAAAGTACGGGGCCCTCTCCCCGGATGAGAGCGCCCTGCTCCGCCAGCACCCCGAGCGGAGCTTCCAGATGCTCCAGGCCCTCGGGCCCGAGTACCGATGGCTGGCCACGGTCGCCCTGCAGGAGCAGGAGCGCGAGGACGGCAGCGGCTATCCCCATGGGCTCACGGGCGAGCAGATCCACCCGTACGCCAAGATCATCGGCCTGGCCGACATGTACGAGTCGCTGACCCACGCGCGCCCGCACCAGCGGCTCCGGGTCCCCTTCGAGGCCGTCAAGGAGATCATGAGCGCCGACCGTCGCAAGTTCCCGAACCAGATCCTCAAGGGGCTCATCCAGGGCCTCTCCACGTTTCCGGTGGGCAGTCTCGTGCGCTTGAACTCCAAGGAGATCGCCCGGGTCGTCGCCACGAATCCTGCGTTTCCGCTCCGACCGGTGGTCGAGATCCTTACCGGACCCACGGGGGACCCGGTCGCAACCCGGCGCCGGGTGGACCTGGCCCAGAACAGCCTGATGTACATCACCGATGCGGCATCCACCGAAGAGGTCATCGCCCTCCGATCGCTGTGATCCCGTCGCCCGTGGGACAGCCTGCGGGACTGTCCTAGGTTTCTTCGCTCCTCCGATCTCTCCGGCTGCGGCCCCCAATTTGCCGGTCGCCCCAGGACTGCGCCCGATGCCTGCTTCCAATACCTTGACACTCATGGAGGTGTTCTATAGTATGCCGCCGGTACCGCGGAAAGGAGTCCGGGTGTTCAACCGCTGTCGCCCGGCCGTCGAGCGCGACAACGCGAAACGCGGCTCACGGGTCCGCATGGCCCTGGGCACCCTGGCCTTGGTAACGCTGTTTGGCCCGCTGGTTTCGTGCACCACGTACCCGGTGCCCGAGGCCACCGCGGTCAATCCCGAGACCTTTCCCCAGCCGCTGCCCCCCCAAGCCCCCCCGGTTCCCCAAGAGCTCCCGCCGCCGGCCACCGAGAACCGGGCCTTCGTGACCGTTGACGGCGTTCCGCAGTACCGCATCGGCCCAAGCGACGTCCTGGACGTGTTCGTCACACGGGGGCCGACCCAGGAGCGGCTGCAGGTGCTGGTCCGGGGCAATGGCCGCATCACCGTGAGCTTTGCCGAGGCGCAGGTGGACGGGCTGACCGCGGACCAGGCCGCCGAGGAGATCACCCGGAAGCTCTCCGTCTATTTCCGGAACCCCCAGGTGGACGTCCAGGTCAAGGAGCACAACAGCAAGAAGGTCTCCATCCTGGGGGCCGTCGGTCTCGCGCCGCGCGGCGGGATTGGCACTGTCCCGCTGACCGGACGAACCACCCTGCTGGAGGTCATCGCCAAGGCCGGGGGCCTGGCCCCGAATGCCAGCCTGGATCGCATCCGGGTCACGCGGGGATCCAGCTCGTACACCGTCAACCTGTACCGGTTCGTGCAGGAGGGAGACCTCTCCCAGGAATTCATTCTGGATGCGGGGGACGTGGTGTTCGTCCCGGAGCGGGTGGCCGGCGAGGAGCGCCGAGTCTTCCTCCTCGGCGAGGTGAAGAAGCCCGGCCCGGTCCCCTTCTTCCCTTCCATGACCCTCTCCGAGTTGCTCGGGCAGGCGGGTGGATGGACGGACTACGCCCGGTTCGACGAGGCGCGCGTCATCCGCGGGAACCTGAACAGCCCGGAGATCATCGCCGTCGATCTCGCGCGGCTGGTGCTCAAGGGTGACCGCCGCATCGACCAGCTCCTGCGGCCGAACGACGTGGTTTTCATCCCCCGGACCCCGATCGGGGACTGGAACGCCCTCATGGCCCAGCTCCGCCCGACCCTGGAGATCATCTCGCTGTCGCTTCAACCTGTTGTCCTGTACGAGACGATCAGGGACTAGGCCGGAAGTCCATGGCGCAATACGACCTGAACATCCGCGATTACTGGCGCATCCTGCGGCGGCGATGGCAAGTCGTGGCGGTCGTCGCCCTGGCCTTCGGGGTCATGGCCTACATCCTCGGGGAGGTGCAGCGGCCCAACCCGATCTACCAGGCCACGGCCGTGGTCAAGTTCGAGCGCATGACCACCCTGGTGGGCCTGCTGGTCGAAACCATCGCGGTGTCCCCGGGCGACAGCATGGCCACGCAGGCGGCCGTGGTGCGAAGCTTCGCGGTCCTGGAGCGGGCGGCGAAAAGCTTGCGGCTGATTCCGGCCGACCTGGATTCCGAGACGATCAAGCGCACGCCGCGGTACATCCAGCTTGTCAGCGATCTCCGGAGACAGGTGGAGGCGGTGCCCGAGGAGAATACGACCCTCATCAACATCACCGTGTCCTCCCCGGAGGCGGCCCAATCGACCCGCATCGCCAACGCGGTGGCCCAGTCCTATCGGGAAGAGAACCTCCTCACCCGGAACCGGCAGATTCGCGAGGCGCGACGCTTCATCGAGGAGCAGTTGGCGGATGTCGGCGGCCGGCTGCAAGAGGCCGAGGAGGGAATCCGCGCCCTGAAAGAGCGCCGCGGGTTCGTCTCCCTGACGGAGGAGACCAGCGCCCTGGTGGCTCGACTGATCGCCCTGGAGGCTGAGTACGACAAGGTCCGCCAGGTCCACCAGGAGACCGCCAACCAGGTTCAGGCCCTCCAGGATCCCCAGGTCGTCGCCGGGGCGATCCCCCCCCGGATTTTCACGGACGCCGGCGACCCCACCATTGCGAAGCTGAACACCAGCCTCCTGGATCTCGGGGTGGAGCGCGACAATCTCCTCATCACCCTGACCCCGGAGCATCCCCAGATTCAGGACCTGAACGCCCGCATCGCCACCACGCGGAACAACCTGGTGCGGGAGCTTCGGTTGAAGCTCCAGACCTTGCAGGGGCGGGCGGCAATCCTCCAGCGGCAGATCCAAAACCTCCGGCAGGAACAGCGGGGCCTCCCGGATGTCGCCCGGCAGTACGCCCAGCTCCAGCGGGACATCACGATCCACGAGAACCTCCTCACCCAGCTTCGGTCCAAGCTCCAAGAGGTGCAGATCAAGGAGAAAGAGCAGGTAGAGGAGGTCAGCCTCGTCCGGCCGGCCACCGAGCCCACCCGTCCCATCAACCCGCCGCAGACCCTCGGGAAGCTGGTCGTGGGTGTGTTGATCGGCCTGCTCATCGGTCTCGTCCTGGCCCTCGTCCTGGAGTCCCTGGATACCTCGATCGGGACCATTCAGGACGTGGAGGGCTACATGGAGCTCCCGGTCCTGGGCCTGATCCCCAACATCGATCCGTCCAAGGACCCGGCCCTGGCCCCCCCCGAGGGTGCGGAGGAGGAGGGCGTCCTCAGCAAGATCCAGCCCTTCCTGATCTCGCTCCTGAGCCCGAAATCCACCGTCGCCGAGGCGTACCGGTCCCTCAGGACCAACGTGGAGTTCCTGTCGCTGGACAAGAACGTCGCCACCCTGTGCGTGACCAGCGCCTCCCTGATGGAAGGGAAGACCACCACGGCCATCAACCTGGCCCTCTCCGTGGCCCAGACGGGCAAGAAGATCCTCCTGGTGGAGGCGGACCTGCGCCGGCCATTCGTCCACCACGCCTTCGGGATTCCCCGGGACCCCGGCCTGGCGGAGATCATCGTCGGGAACAAGGACCATCGCGAGTGCCTCCGGACCGTCACCGACCTGATCCTGGGCCCTCTCGGCCTGGAGAAGGTCATGGGTTCTCCCAACATCGACAAGCTCTTCATCCTGACCAGCGGTACGCCGCCGCCCAACCCCGCGGAGTTCCTGAACTCCCAGCGGATGACCGACCTGATCGCGGCGTTCCGGCAGGAGTTCGATATGATCATCTTCGACTGCTCCCCCGTCCTGCCGGTGACCGACGCCGCCATCCTGGCCTCCAAGACGGACGGCACGTTGATCGTCTACCGGGTGGGCCGGACCGCCCGCTCGGCGCTGAAGCGGGCCAAGACCCTCTTGGAGAACGTCCGGGGGAAGGTCCTGGGCATCGTGCTCACCGGGGTCCGCGCCGAGATCAGCCCCGATTACGAGGAGCTGGAGTACTACCGCTATCCGTACAGCCAGGATTCCCCCCAGGCGGCGACGGCCGGTCCCAGGAGCCGCTCGTTCCTGGACAGGGTGTCCGGCCTCTTCAGGAGAGGGTCGTTCACCTATAAGGCGATCTTCGTCGTGGTCCTGAGCCTGCTGTTCGTTGGGTCTTTGGCCTGGTGGTTCGGGGCCTGGCCGGCAGCTCCTCCCTCCCCCAGCCCCCGGGTAGTCCACCGGTAGCCGGGAACGCAGGATGGCCGACCGGTCACACGCCGACCTGACGAGCGCCGCTCCCCTGATCGCCCTGGTCCTGCTCCTCGCGCTGGGCGGAGGGCTGGTCATAGCCCAGACCACCCCCGGGCTCAGCCTCGGCATCGCCCTGCTCGGCACGATCCTGTTTGTCAGCTTCCTGAATACCGAGCTGGCTCTGCATATCATTCTCCTGTCCATGCTCCTCTCGCCGGAGATCGTGGTGGGTGGCGTCGGGGGCATCTCCATCGGCAAGCCGGCCTGGAAGGGCGAGACCCTGGTGCTCCGCATGGAGGATCTCGTCCTCGTCACGGTGGCCTTCGCCTGGCTTGCCCGGACCGCCTTGTTCAAGGAGCTGGGACTGATCCGGAAGACGCCGCTCAACCCGCCGATCTTCGCGTACATCGTTTCGCTCATCCTGGCCACGCTGCTGGGCGTCTTCATGGGGAGTGTCCGCCCGGTCCGGGGGTTCTTCTACACGCTGAAGTACTTCGAGTTCTTCGTGGTGTACTTCATGACGGTGAATTACGTTCAGGAGGAGCGGCAACTGCGCCGTCTCCTCACCACGGCCTTCCTTACCTGCGCCATCTCGGCCGTCATGGGAATCGCCCAGATCCCGTCCGGGGAGCGGGTGGGTGCGCCCTTCGAGGGCAAGTGGGGCGAACCGAACACCTTCGGCGGCTACCTGGTCTTTATGCTCGCCCTGATCCTGGGACACTTCCTTTCGGCCAGGACCCTTTCCGCGGCGCTGGGATGGCTGGCGTTCTCCGGCCTTGTCACCGCTCCCCTGCTGTACACCCTCTCCCGCAGCTCCTGGCTGGCAGCCATCCCGATGCTCCTGACCCTGGTTGTCCTCAGCCCGCGGCGCCTCATTCTGATGATCGGCCTGGGGGGCCTGGTCGTCGTGGGCCCACTCGCCTTTCCCAAACAGGTAGTGGACCGCTACAACTACACGCTGCATGACAAGGCGGACCGCAGCGACTACCGCATCGGCGGGTCCCGATTGGACACCTCGACCGCGGCCCGCCTGGATAGCTGGAAAGATGGCATCGCCGGCTGGGCCAAGCGGCCCCTCTTCGGGTATGGGGTGACGGGCTACGTCTTCATGGATGCCCAGTTCGTCCGGGTGTTGGTGGAAACGGGCCTGGTGGGACTCGTCGCGTTCCTCTGGTTGTTATGGCAGACCCTTCGAGTCGCCTGGCGCAGTCAACAGCGGTTCGCCGGAACCAGGTTCGAGGGGCTGACGCTGGGTTACCTTGCCGGCCTGGTGAGCCTGTTGGTCCACGCCATCGGCGCCAACACCTTCATCATCGTCCGAATCATGGAGCCGTTCTGGTTCTTCGCGGGGATCGTGACCATGCTGCCGCTGCTCCAGTCGGAGAACGGTCCCGGGAGGGCGCCTCGCCACGCGTGAAGGATTGAGCCCCATGGCGTGCCGTAGCTCAGCCTCCTGGCCCATACCCTCGTGCGGAGTCTCCAGGTCCAGACGCCGGCTCTCCCCTAGCCTCGGCCGCGGATCAAGGGTTTATCCCAGACAATTCAATTGAACCGCAAAGGACGCAAAGCACGCAGTGGAATCTCTCCAGGGTCTCTCGAGCGTATTTATGTGGGAGCCGTACTCGGTGGTCACCGCGACCGGCCGGGTGACCGGCAAGGACTGCGCGGTGCCGTCCTTTGTGAAGGGGCGCCATTACGCGGAAAACTTCGGCAAGCAATGGGCCCGGTTTCAGGATACCCAACTGGATTCCAAGAACGGCACCTCGATCTCGAAAGACTATCTTGAGCAACTGATCGGATGTCGCCTGGAAGAGCTCGCAGGCAAGACGGTCCTGGAGATCGGTGCGGGGGCCGGAAGGTTCACGGAGCACTTCGTTCGCCACGCCCGGCTCGTGGTGGCGGTGGATCTGTCGGATGCGATTTTCGTCAATGCCGCCTTGGGGGCCGACAACCTGGTTGCGGCGCAGGCTGATCTGCTGGACATGCCGAGAATGACCCGCAAGTTCGACCTCGTGTACTGTCGAGGGGTTCTGCAACACACTCCGGATCCTGAACATTCGATTGCCCTGCTGCACCGATGGGTGGAACCCACAGGGTTCGTGGCCTTCGACATCTACGCTCCAGGGACACTGAGAAGCCTTGGGGCCAAATACGTCCTACGTCCCGTAATCCAACGGCTGTTTACCTATGACTCGTTCTTGGCGTTTCTGGAGCGACACGCGGAGTCGATCTTGCGGCTCCGGTGGAGGGTGAAGCCCCTCCTTCCGTGGAAGACCAAGCAGTTGCTGGACCTCGCCCTGCCCGTCTACGACTATCGGGGCGTCTTGCCCTTGACGGACGAGCAGCTCGTCGAATGGGGAAAGCTAGACACGCTGGATGCCATGTTCGCAAAATACGACAACCCGATGGAATACGAGCAGGTGATGGCGCTGTTAAGGAGGCTGCACTGTTGCGTGCTGTCGTCCGATCCCGGGATGAATCTCTTTCGGACGACGGTCACGCCGGAGTTTTTCCAGGAGGCGGCAGCCTAGGCGCTCTCCCATGAAGATTATCCTGGATACGGTCCCCTTGATTTATAGCGGGGGTGCTGAACTCCGGACGGCGTTCCATCTCTATCGTGAATTGTTGACGCTGGATCGGGACGATGAATTCGGATTGTTGTCCATTGACCGGTTCCAGCGTCGGTCCAAGTGCAAACCACTCTTGGCCATCCGGGACATGCCGGTTCGCGAGGTGCGCCTACCGTTTCGTGTGCTGGAGTGGGGGTGGAAGTATCTTCGCTGGCCGACGGTGGAGAGCTTGCTGGGCACGGTGGATGTGTACCATGTGGCCGGTGCCCATGCTCCACCGGCTCGGAAGGCGACGGTTCTCCTGACTGTGCGGGGCATCGCGGCGGAAGTGATTCCGGATCTACTTCCCTCAGAACGGGTCAGGCGCCTACGCGCGGTATTGCGGGCCTCTATGCGGCACGCCCATTACTACCTCGCCGTGTCCGAGACCACCCGGACCGACATGGTCAAGTGCTTGGGGTCGATCCGGAACGGATCTTCGTTGTGAACCATGGGGTGGATCCGATCTTCCGCCCGCCGAGCGACCGGTCGGCGCTGACGACGCGCTTGAGGGCTCGATTCGGAATCGAGCGACCCTATATCCTCTATGTCGGGTGGATCGGTCGCCATAAGAATGTCATGGGGCTGCTGCGAGCGTACCGAGCCCTCCACGCCCGTGGGTTGACGGACTATGACCTGTGGCTCGTTGGGGGCCGGGACAGCGCCTGGGATGACGCCCAGGCCTTTCTACAGCAGCACGAGCTCCAGAGCCGCGTGCAGCTCCCCGGGATGGTGGACCAGGACAGCCAGGACCTCACCGACCTCTACGGAGGGGCGAGCTGTTGCGTGTTTCCGAGTTTTTATGAGGGATGGTGTTCACCGCCCACGGAGGCCATGGCCTGTGGTTCGCCCGTGGTGGCCTCCAACCGCTCGTCGCTGCCGGAAACGGTTGGAGAGGCGGCGCTGCTCACCGATCCGGACGATTCAAACAGAATCGCCCAGGATGTCGCCACCGTGCTGACTGATGGGAACCTCCGGCAGGCCCTGGTGCGCCGGGGCTTCGAGCGGGTGGCGCAGTTGAGCTGGCCCGAGTCGGCCCGGCGCCTGATTGGGGTCTATCGGCAGATCGAGAGGGCGCGGGAGTGAGGGTCGGGCTTGACGTCTATCAAGCCAGCTTTGCCTACGGCGGGGTCTCGCGCTATCTCCGCGGACTCGTCCCGGCATTGGCGGGGGCCGCGCCGGCGGACCAGTTCACGCTGGTCAGCAACTACTTTCGGCCACGGGAACTCCTCTGGCGTCATGACCGGCCCAACGTCTGTCTCCGAACGCTTCGGGTGCCGCGCCGGCTGATGCAAGCCTGCTGGGACCATTTGGGTTGGCCTCCGATCGAGACGCTGGTGGGGCCGGTGGACGTCTTCCACGGGACCCATTTCGTGCTCCCGGCGACGCGGGCCGCCAGGCGAGTGCTGACCGTCCACGATGTGATGTTCCTGCGCCATCCCGAGTATTTTTCCAACCGATCGCTGAACGAGCGGTGGCACAGCCGGGAGCTGCGGGTCGCGTTGGATCGGGCGGACCTGGTGATCGCGGACTCCACGTGCACGCGAGAGGACCTTGCCGATCTGTTGGGGTTCGACCGTGCACGGATCCGCGTGGTGCACGGGGGGGTGGAGAACACGTTTTTCGTGCAGGAGGCTGATCCGCGCGGGGCCGAGATAAGACGCCGCTACCGACTGGACGGGCCGTACTTGGTATTTCTGGTGGGGACACCCGAGCCGCGAAAGAATCTCCCGCGGACTGTTGAAGCAGCGCGAAAGGGCGCCCCGGGTTTACCGCTAGTCATCATCGGGCCCGTTGCGCCCATCCGGGCCCTCCTGGAGGGCAATTGGGAAGGCGTCAGGTGCCTCGGGCTCGTCCCCGACACGGATCTTCCCCTGGTGCTGCATGGGGCGGCCGTGGCGCTGTATCCCAGCCTGTATGAAGGATTTGGTTTTCCCGCCCTCGAGGCGTTGGCGGCCGGCGTACCCTTAATCACCTCGGAACGAAGCGCGTTGCCGGAAGTCGTGGGCAAGGCGGCCGTGCTGGTCAATCCGGAATCGGTGGAGGACATGGCTCACGCCATTCGCCGCCTCCTCAACGACACAGACCAGCGGCAGAAATTGATCGCGCTGGGGCGTGTCCGTGCGCAGGAATTATCGTGGAACCAGACAGCCCGACAAGTGCTGGCGGTTTATCGAGAACTTCTCTAGGGGGACCCACCTTCCTAGGTGGAGGAAGGGATGGGGACTGATCCCCGCAGGCCATGCCCCACGCTAGATCTTCACCGGACGCGCTACAATCCCGCTATACGTCCGATTTGGCCGTGGCCCGCCCTGCTGCTGGAGGAGGTGGCGGCCTGGATCGAGGAACTCCCCGGAGATCTGTGGCTGGATGCGGCCTGTGGCGAAGGGCAACTGGCGGCACTGCTGGGGAAGCGGAAACGCCTTCTCGGCCTGGACATGGATGGGCAGCGTTTGGGGCGCGCTCGCAGCCATCCCTACGCTGCGCTGCTCCAAGGTTCAGTCGATTCGCTGCCGCTCGCCCGCGGATGCTTGAACGGGATCGCGAGCGTGGAGACCCTCGAACACGTCGGAGACCTGGACGCGGCCCTGAAGGAGTTTGCGCGCTGTCTTCGGCCAACGGGGTACCTGTTGCTCACTATCCCATCCGTGACCCTTCGCAGTTTGTGGCAGATGCGGATCAACCGTCAGCCGGTGTATTGTGATCCGCAGGAACATCTTCGAGAATTCTCGGCCGTGCCCATCCAGGGATTTCCGCATATGTTCGAGACGTGGCGGAGCCTGGAAGCTCGTCTGGAGCGGCATGGGTTCCTGCGGGTACGCGGCGGTGGCGTGGGATTCCTCCTCCCCATGTGGCAGGGACGGTGGGCGTGGGTGGAGCACGGCATGAATCTGCTGTACCGCGAGCCGATCAACCGCTGGCTAGGTAGGCTGCCCGTGTTTCGGAGGTTTCCCTTTTACCGGATCTACCTGTTCCAAAACCAGGGAAGCGGATGAGAGCGATCGCGGCCGGCGAAACCCCGTTTCATCACACCGTCATTCGCGGCGGGCTGTGGGTGGGACTCGGCTTTGTCGGCCAGCAGGCCATTGCCGTGGTGCGCACGCTGGTCTTGGCCCGCCTGCTGACCCCAGAGGATTTCGGGCGGGTCGGCCTGGTGACCCTGACGCTGTTCGCGGGTATGGTGCTCACGGAGTTCGGGCTGGACACTGCCCTCATCCAGCGAGGCGACCTGCCGCCGCGGTTCGTCCACACGGCGTGGAACCTCATGCTGATCCGCGGGATCTGCCTGTTCGGGCTGTTGCAGGGAGCCGCGCCGTGGATCGCATCAGCCTTTGGCCTTCCCGGCGCCGAGTCCTTGTTGCGGGTCGGGGCCGTGAGCTTCCTCCTGGCGTGCCTGCCGGCCGTGCCTGCGGCATTGCTGCTGCGGGAGCTGCGCTATTCTCGTCGGATGGCGCTGGATGCGAGCCGCGACTTATCGGGCACCCTGTCCGCGATCGTCCTCGCCCTGTTGCTGAGGAACGCCTGGGCGCTGCTCGTGGGCCTGCTGCTGGGGCAGGCGGTTGCCCTGATCCTCATATGGTTTCTGCACAACTACCGACCTCGCTGGGCCATGGATCGAGAGGCCCTGGGGGTGTACGCAGCGTTCGGGCGGCATTTGTATTTCAGCGGATTGCTGACCTATGTCGTCACCCGCGGTGACGACATCGCGGTGGCGAAGCTCCGAGGCGTCCACGATCTGGGGCAGTATCAAGTGGTGTTTGGCATGGCGGAGATGCTCACGCGGGGCCTCAGCGAGATGTTGAGCAAAGTGGTGTTTCCGGCCTACTCCCGGATTGTGGCGGAGGGTCGCCGCTTGGTGGACGTGTTCGATGAGGTGTGGTGCGTGCTGTCACTCCTGCTGTTTCCCGTTGTCGCCGTCACGATTGTGTTCGCCCAGAGGATTGTCGCGCTCTTGCTTGGAGAGCAATGGGTGCCGGCGGCCACGGCCTTTGCGATATTGACGGTGGCCCAGGCGCTGCGCGCCCTGGCTGCCGCGTGCGGGAGCTTCATGCTGGCGGCGGGCAAAACGGTATACCTCCCCCGGATCAAGGCCCTGGAGGTGGTGTGTCTTGGCCTGCTGATTGTCCCGCTGACCGCCCGCTGGGGGCTGGTGGGCGCCGCCGGCTGTCTCGTCTTTCTGTATATCCTCAGTCTGGTGGGACATGTGTACGGCGCCCACCAGGTAGAGCCCATTCTCGGCCGGGTGCTTCGCAGCTCATGGGAGCCGCTGGGGGTGACTGTGCTGTTGGCGGCCCTGGCGTGGCGTCTTTCCCCGGAGGGCGAGCTTTCAGCCGTCATCTGCATAGCCCTCTGGGCCGCCATGTGGATGATCTATGTGCGGCTCCGGCACGCCCGGTTGGTCCGCAGGATCTGGGGTGCCGTGCCAGGCAATGAAGCCTCCGCCCCTCCACGGGACGAGCTACGAGTGTAACCATGCGGGTCGCGTACCTTGCCTTCATCGAGATTGACGTGGCCAATGCGTGCCTGGTTCACACCCGTGAGATTGCCGAGGGACTGGCTGCCCTCGGCCATGACGTGACGTTGATATTGCCGCGCCCGTTGCGCTGGCAATCCTGGGTGGGGGTCCGGCATCTCTGGGTTCGCTGGTGGAGCTTTGATCGGTTGGGGGAATGGGCGTTTTTCCTTGAAAGCGCGTGGCACCTCTGGCGACTGCATCGCCAGCGGCGGCTTGATCTGCTCTACGTGCGGGAGATGGCGCAGCATCCGTTCCTGCCAGGCTTGGTGCGATTGCTGGGGATACCGCTGTTCGTGGAAGTGAATGGGTGGGCCCTTGATGATCTGCGACTCCTGGGCGCCTCTCAGAGGGAAGTACGCGCTGCGGAGCGGAGTCAGCGCAAGCTTTTCAAGGCTGCCATCGGCATCTTCGCGAGCACGGTGGGCAATGCCGAGCGGATTGTGACGTACTACGACATCCCGAAGGAGCGACTCTATGCGCAGGAGCTTGGTACGAACACCGCGCATTTTGCTCCGGGCGATAGACTGCGTACCCGCGCAGATCTCGGCTTGCCTGGGGACGCGGAGATCATCCTGTTCGCTGGCAGTTTCCATCCCCATCATGATCTCAGCACGCTGGTGGACGCCTTTGGTCAGTTGGTGGCTCAAGGCTTTGAACGGGCTCGCCTCCTGCTGGTGGGGCATGGGCATCAGTGGCAGGCGATCCACCGAACTATTGCCTCATCGGGGATCACCGGGAGCGTGATCACGACCGGCTTTCGCCCCTACGAGGAGATCCCGTCGTATTTTCAGGCCGCCGATATTGGCGTGGTGCCGCTCACGGCGACGAAAATCCGGCAGCAGAAGGGTGCCGTGGCCTCCAAGCTCTGGGACTACATGGCGGCCGGCCTGCCGGTGGTGGTTACAGACCTTCCCGACACTCCCAGCGCCTCCTTGCTGGCGGGCAAGGCGTACGTGGTTCCTCCGGAAGACCCGAATGCGATGGCCAGAGCCTTGGTGGACTTATTGGGGAATGTGGACAAGCGCACCCGGCTCGCACAGGCCGGCCTGGAGTATGTCAGGCAACATCGAACTTGGCGACAGGCCGCAGCCGAGACGGCGGATTTCATCGCGAAACGCATGCAGGAGACGGCGTAAGATGTGTGGCATCGCCGGCATCGTCTCCCCCGGTCGCCCCGCGGCCGCCCTGACGGCTCCCCTGGGGCGCATGTGCGCGGCGCTTCGCCACCGCGGTCCGGATGGGACCGGCACCTATGTGGCCGATGGGATCGCCCTGGGTCACGCGCGCCTGGCCATCATTGATTTGAGCCAGACGGGGCATCAGCCCATGACCAACGAGGACGGCAGCCTGCACCTGGTCGTCAACGGTGAGATCTACAACTACCGTCGGCTTCGTGCCGATCTCCAAGCGCGCGGGCACGCCTTTCACAGCCAATCGGACTCCGAGGTGGTCCTGCATCTGTACGAAGAGTATGGGGACGATTGTTTGCGGCACCTTGAAGGGATGTTCGCCCTGGCGTTATGGGACAGTCCCCGGCGCAAGTTGCTCCTGGCGCGCGATCGCTTTGGCATCAAGCCCTTATATGTTGCCCAACAGGAGGAGGCGCTCTATTTTGCTTCCGAGCTTCTGGCGCTCGCTCGCGGCGGGGCCGCCGCAGAAATGGATCCCGAGGCCCTCTATGCGTATATGGCCCTGTCCTACATTCCGGCACCGCTGAGCGCTTTCCGTGGGGTGCGGAAACTCCTCCCCGCGGAACGGGCAGTGTGGGCCAAGGGTCAGCTGCGGCCACACACCTATTGGGCGCCTCAGGCCGTGCCGGTTCCGTCAGACCAAGGGCACGCCGCCGAAGCCCTGGCCCAGCAGCTCGACGCCAGTGTGCGGACGCATTTGGTCTCCGACGTTCCCGTGGCGGCGCTTCTGTCCGGCGGTGTGGATTCCTCCACTGTGGTTGCAATGGCTCAGCGCCACACCACGCTGGAAACGTTCTGCGTATCCTTTCCCGGTTCCGGTCTTGACGAAGGGCCGCTGGCTCGGTCCGTGGCGTCCCATCTGGGGACAAAGCATCACGAGGTGGCGCTGCACCTCGATCCTGTGGCGCTGCTGTCTCAGGCGGTCGCCTGCATGGACGAGCCCTTCGCGGACTCCTCCGCTCTCCCGACCTTTGCCGTTTGTCGGGCGGCCCGAGAGGTGGCAAAGGTTGTCCTCTCCGGGGATGGCGGAGACGAGGTCTTCGGCGGCTATACGGGACGGTATCGTGTAGCCGCCTTGCAGGCAACCCTGCCCCGGCCAGGACGCATTGCCGCGATGCTTCGACGCATCCCACCCTGGCGATCTGGCCAGCGGAGCGCGTTGCCGACGATGCTGGAGTTGTCCTCGCTGACGGACGTGGAACGCTTCGTCGCCGAGCGGCAGATCACGACGGCCCAGGACCGGGCGGCCTTGTTTGGGACAGCTCAGCATGCGGCGGGCGAGCAACGACTGCGAGAGATCCCAACCGCGGCCATACGGCAAGCCGCGGATTGGCATCCTGTGCATCGTTCGCTGTGGATCGACATCGCGACCTCCCTGCCGGACGATATGCTGACAAAGGTGGATCGGATGAGCATGGCGCATGGGCTGGAAGTACGAGTGCCGTTGCTGGATCACCATGTGGTGGAGTTTGCGCTCTCACTGCCTCCGGCCTGGCTGGTGAGCCCCTGGCCCGTGGAAGGGAAACGACTGCTCCGCCAGGCGGCCGGCCCGCTCCTGCCTCCCGGGATTCTCGATCGTCCCAAGCAGGGGTTCTGCGTGCCGCTGAATGTTTGGCTGAGGGATCACTACTTACCTCTCTTTGACGATCTCTGCCTGAGTGGGAATGCCAGTATCAACGGGCTGGTGGATCGGCAGGCGGTCACTGCCTTACGGCAGCTGCCCCTGTCGCAGCGTAGTCGAGAAGACCTGTATTCCCTCCTGGTATTGGAGCTGTGGATTCGTGGCCTGGGTGGGCTGCGGCACCCCGGAAGGCACAATGGGGGAAGTAGGGTGCCCGACTCGCCCCCTTGGGTGGGGAGCTGCGGCATGGAAGGCCCGATCGCCGAATGAACATAGTTCTTGACACCATTCCCTTGATTTACAGCCAAGGAGCGGACCGTCGTACGACCTTCCATCTGTATCGAGAGTTGCTCACTCTTGATCACCAGGATAATTTCCGTTTCTTGTGCATCGACCGGTTTCGACGACGCTTTGCTTACGAAGGGCTCCTCGCCCTTCGCAAGGTTCCCGTTCGAGAAGTACGGTTGCCGTTCCGGGTGGTGGAGTGGGCATGGAATCATCTCGGCTGGCCCACCCTGGAGGCGTTGATGGGGGAGGTGGATCTCTATCATGTGGCTGGGATCCATGCCCCTCCGACGCGCCGGGCACGGGTGTGTGTCACGATTCGCGGCATCGTCGCCGAGGTGATTCCGGATATGCTCCCGGCGGTGCGGGTGGCGACCCTCCGTCGGGTGTTGCGAGCGGCCATGCGTCGGGCCGATTACTACCTCACAGTCTCCGCCGCCACGAAAGAAGACATGGTCCGGCACCTGGGAATCGACCCGCAACGCATCTATGTGCTACCCCATGGCGTGGATCCCATGTTTCATCCGTGCCCGGATCGGAGCGCGCTGGCGGCGCGGCTGAAAGCCCGCTTTGGCATTGCCCATCCCTATCTGCTGTATGTCGGATGGATCGGCCATCACAAGAATGTGATGGGTCTGCTGCGAGCATACCGCCAGCTCCAAACGAGAGGACTGGGTGAATACCATCTGTGGCTTGTGGGCGCTCCCGATACGGCGTGGAATGACGCCCATGCCTTCGTGCTGCGGTACGGGTTTGCCGACCGCATCCATTTCCCCGGCTGGATCGATTGCGAGAGTGAAGACCTCGTAGATCTGTATGCGGGGGCCAGCTGTTGTGTCTTTCCCAGTTTCTACGAGGGGTGGTGTTCTCCTCCGGTGGAAGCGATGGCGTGTGGGGCCGCGGTTGTTGTGTCCAACCGCTCATCCCTTCCCGAGACGGTGGGTGACGCCGCCGTCCTCGTCAACCCCGACGACGACGGCAGCATAGCCGATGGGATTGGAACGGTGCTTGCAAATGAGGCCCTTCGTCAGGAGTTGGTGAGGAGGGGTCTGGCTCGAGCCAGAGAGCTCCACTGGCGCGGTTCGGCCGAACGCCTGGTCTCCATTTACCGTCATATCGAGCAGCAGCTATGAGGGAAAGCGAATACCGTCCGCATTACTTTCCCACGGAGCACCAGCTACGTGCCGCCCGAAGGCCCTACCTCGAATATTTCCCCCCGGGGGGCCGAGTGCTGGACTTGGGGTGTGGGCGGGGCGAGTTTCTGGAACTGCTGCGAGAGAGTGGCCGACGGGGCGTTGGCGTGGAATCGGATCCGGCCTTGGTCAGGGCGTGCCGCGCGAAAGGGTTGCAAGTGGAGCACGGCGATGGCCTAGAGTTTGTACGAAAGGCGGCCGCTGACTGGGATGGAATCATGGTCAGCCACTTGATCGAACACCTTCCAGGCTCGGAAGGGTGTCGACTGATCGCGGCGGCCGCTGAACGGCTCCGCTCCGGGGGACGGCTGATCGTGCTCACCCCAAACCCCAATTTTCTTCCGGGAGTGGGCGCCTTCTGGTCCGACCTGACCCACGCACGACCCTACCCCTTGGCTGCTTTGCGTTCTCTCCTGGCCGATGTGGGGCTGAGGGTAGTTGCCTGGGGGGTCGATCAGGCGAGTCGATTGGACGTAAGCTGGCGACATCCTTACAAGGCCATCGTGAACAGAGCCCGCCTGTTCTTGCTGAGGCTCATCATGCTGGAGGACTATGATGGCGGGGAAATATTCATTGTGGGCGAACGGCAATGAGGATCGGGATTGATGTCCGATGTCTGGCAGGTTCCGCGTGGCTGGGGGGTGGGGGTCAGTACACACGGCATCTGGTCGGAGCGCTGTTGAGGATGGACGGCGGGGAGTATCGCCTTTTCCCCGGATACCGCCGAGGGAGAAATGAGTCCGTCTTCCGGCACTTCCCCGAGCTTCCCGCCGGTACGGCCTGGACGTGGAGCCCGATCCCGGGTCGCCTCCTCGATCAAGCCTGGCGCTTTGGATGGCCGCCGATTGAGTGGATCACAGGCCCGCTGGACGTCTTCTTCGAACCCGATTTCTTCCCCCCGCCCGTGAAGCGCGGGGCCCTGGTTACGACGGTTCATGACCTATCCTTTATGCGCGGTCCCGAGTGGTTTCCGCCGGGCGTGGCGGAAAAACGAGGGCGAATGCTCCGAGGAGTGCTGGATCGCGCTCGAGCCGTCATCGCAGTGAGCCGGTTTACCGCCGAGGAGATCGTGGACTGCTGGCCCAAGCATGCCGGCAAGGTCAGAGTGGTCCACGAGGCCCCCGGGCCCGAATTTCGAGTGCCCACTCCAAGGGAAACCGCCGCGCTGCGGCAACGGCTGCATCTCGACACCCCGTATTTTCTTTACGTCGGAGCCTTGGAGGCTCGCAAAAATATCCAGGGCCTGATTGGCGCTTTCATGCATTTGCGCCAGGGCGGCAAGACCGATACGGGACTCGTCCTGGCGGGCATGCCGGGACTCGGTGCGGACGAAATCCTCGCCGCGGCGTCCCAGGGGATTGGGCTGGGTTGGATACGATGGATTGGATACGCCGAGCCGGAAGATCTGCCCGCCTTGTACGGCGCTGCTCGGGTGGTTTGCTATCTGTCCTGGTACGAAGGGTTTGGGTTACCTCCCCTTGAGGCCATGGCCTGCGGGGCGCCTGTGCTTGCCTCGAGGATTCCGGTGCTCCAGGAGATTCTAGGACCCCACGCGGTGTATGTGAATCCCGCCGATCACGATGAGATCGCTTCAGCATTGCTCGATCTGGAATCACGAGAGCGAGGCAGTGCTTCATCCCGTTCGACATGGGCACGGCGCTATTCCTGGGATACGGCCGCCCGCGAAACCTTTCGGGTGTTTTCCGAAGTCGCATAGGGGTGTCCTGAGTGTGTGGGATCGGCGGGTATGTGGGTGCAGGGTCCGAACGAGTGCTCCACTCCATGACCAGCCTCCTGGCCCATCGTGGGCCGGATGCCCGGGGCACATGGGTCGGCCGCGAGGCGGGCCTGGCGGCGACGCGCCTGGCGATCCTCGATCTCTCGCCGGCAGGCAATCAGCCCATGGGGGATCCCGCCACCGGGGTATACGTCGTCTTGAACGGTGAGATCTACAACTTCTTGGAGCTGCGCGCGCAGCTCATGGAGGCCGGATACCCCTTCCGGAGCCGGAGCGACACCGAGGTGCTGCTGCAGGGCTACCGGCATTGGGGGGAGGCCGTGCTGCCCCGCCTGCGCGGGATGTTCGCCGTCGCCGTCTGGGACGGCCCGCGGCGCCAGTTGCTCCTGGCCCGCGACCGCGTCGGCATCAAGCCCCTGTTCTACGTGGAGCTTCCTGATGCCCTGGTCTTCGCCTCCGAGATCAAGGCGCTCTTCGCTCATCCCGGGGTCGCCATCGAGATGGACCCCGCGGCGGTGGACGAATATCTCGCGCGGGGCCACGTGGCCGCCCCGCGGACCATCTTCCGGGGCGTTCGGGCCGTCCTTCCCGGGCAGTGGGTGCGCTGGGGAAGGGGGCGGCTCGAGGTAGGACGCTACTGGTCGCCCGACTTTCACCAGCCCGTCCTGGAGGGCCAGGAGGACGATCTGGTTGACCAGTTGGACGCGGGCCTGAACGATGCGGTGCGGAGCCATCTGGTCTCGGACGTGCCTGTGGGCGTATTTCTCTCCGGGGGGATCGATTCCAGCCTGGTGGCGGCCATCGCCCAGCGGCATATGGACGGGCCCATCACCACCTTCACCATCGGCTTCGCCGGCGGTGGGGACGAGCGGGCCTATGCCCGGCAGGTGGCCGCGCACATCGGGTCCCGGCACTACGAGCGACTGGCCGAGCCCTCGCTGGAGGCGGAAGTGCCCCGCCTGGTCTGGCATCTGGAGCAGCCGCTGTTCGATAACTCCGTGCTGCCGACCCATCTCGTGTCCAAGCTGGCACGGGAGCACGTGAAGGTGGTGCTCTCGGGCGACGGCGGGGACGAGCCCTTTGCCGGCTACGACTGGACCCGATGGGCGCTGGTCCTGCCGTCGCTCCCGTTGCCGTTCGGCGGGAGCGGCTGGACCTGGGCCTACCGGACCGGTAAGGTCGGGCTGCTCCAGCGCCTCTGGTACGACGTGAGCCACTCGGCCGAGGAGCGGTACGTCAGGCGCATGACCGCTTCCCGCGCCTTTCGCCACTGGCTGTACACGCCGGAGTATTCGGAGCGGATCGGCCGGGAGGCGACGGCCCACGAGCGCCTGCTGCCGCGAGGGGCGCCGGTTCGCGATCCGCGGGAGGCGTTCCTGCAGGCGGATCTCAACGGGTTCCTGCCCGATGACATCCTCTTCAAGGTGGATCGGATGAGCATGGCGCACTCCCTGGAGGTGCGGGTGCCACTGCTGGATCACCAGCTCCTGGAGTGGATCCTTCGCCTGCCGTGGGCAATGCGGTTTCGCCACGGCCGGGGGAAATATCTGCTCCGCCGCGTCGCAGGCCGATATCTGCCCGCCGCGATCCTGAAGCCGCGCAAGCAGGGCTTCACCGTGCCGGTCGGGCGCTGGCTTCACGGGGAGCTGGGGGACCTCGTGCAGGACCTCTTCGCCTCCCCCGCCTTCGCCGGGCGGGGCATCGTGCGTCAGGACCGAGCCCTGGAGCTCCTGGCGATGCACCGGTCCGGGCGGTACGAGCTGGGTCACCGGATCTGGAGCCTGGTGATCCTCGAAACCTGGTGCAGGATCTGGCTGGACGGGCAGAGCCCCGCGCGGAGCCTGCGGGGGATGCTTGTAAAGTCTCGCGAGGTGGCATGAATGCGCGCTGGCGGGTCTGCGGCTCCCAGTCTTGAGACCCGATTCCGATCGGCCGCCTGGCGGCCGGCCGCCGAGATCGATCGTCCCTTCGTGCGCCACCTGAATCGTCAGCCGTCTCCCGGCGCGGTCTGGCAGGACTCCCCTCCGGGCGGCCGCCTCACCCTGTCCGTGGTCATCCCCACCTCGGATGCCTACCGTGGAGGCTCCTTCCCAAAGCTCCTCGTCCAGATCGGCTGCCAGGATTTCCGCGACTTCGAGCTGATCGCGGTGCGGGGCGATCCTCGCCAGGGGCGGGCCATCAACATCGGGGCGGCGCTCGCCCGGGGGGAGTACCTCCTGACGATCGACGACGACATCTCGCTCCCCGATCCCGAGACCTTCCGGAAGCTCGTCGCGGTCATGCAATCCCATCCGGACATTGGCATGGCGGGCGGCAATAACCTCATCCCGGCCGACGCGAGCCCCTTCCAACGGCGCCTCATGCGCGAGATCCCGCGCTGGTCATCCGAGCCCGTGTCGGAGATCACGGAGTCGGACCGCGCCGAGCACGGCTGCCTCATCATGCGCGCCGCCGTCTTCAAGGCGGTCGGCGGGGAGAACGAGCTGATTCCGCGGGGCCTGGATCCATATCTGCGCGAGGCGTTTCGGGAGGCGGGAAAGCGCGTGGTGGTCGTGCCAGGGGTCATCTACCATCATCTGCCGCCGGATTCCTTGCGGACGCTGCTGCGACAATTCCTGCGGAACGGGCGGCAGGCCGCATTTGCGAATCGTCATTACCCGCAATGGGTGATCGAAACGCCGTCGAGCCATGGCCCCTTCCGCCCCCGGGTGCCGTTTCCGATGCGCGCGCTGCGCTTTCCCCTGCGGCTCGCGTCCGCCCTCCTGACGGGTCGGCCGATCTGGTTCCTGTGCGAGCTCACCTACGCCCTGGGCTTCGCCCAGGAGTGGGTCCTCCCCAGGGAGCAGGCCTGAGATGCCGGGTGTCCCGAGCGGGTTATCCTCCGGGGGGGGCACGCTGAGCCGCGAGGGCCGGAATTCCCCGTCGTGCCCGGTCTGCGGGAGTCATGCCCTGACCCCGGTGTTCGACCCACCGCTGATGCAGTGTCGCGGATGCGGCCTCGTCCTCAGGAATCAGGCGGGCGCCCAGGAGCAGGTCCGAGGAGGATTCGAGGCCATCTATCGCGACCCCGAGGATGAGCAGTGGGTCCAGGAGCGGCGGCGCCCGCTCTATGAGGAATTCTTGGCGCGCTGCCGCCCCGTGCCGGGGAAGAATCGCCTGCTGGACGTCGGCTGCGGGAGCGGCGTGTTTCTGCGCCTGGCGCGCGCGGCCAACTGGGACGTCATGGGAACAGAGATTGCCGAAGCCGCGGTGCAGGCGGCGCGCGCCGCCGGGCTTTCGGTCCGCCTCGCGTCCCTTCCGACCGCGGACCTGCCGGAGTCATCTTTCAACGTCGTCACGCTCTGGAATGTGTTGGACTTCATTCCGGACCCGCTGGAGCACCTGCGGGCGGCCCGGCGGATTCTGGTTCCGGGAGGACTCCTGGTGGCGCGGGTCGGCAACCTCACGTTTCAGTCGGCGGTGTACCGGGTGAGCCGCCGGCTCCGGCCATGGCCGCGGCTGGCGGCGCTCCTCGCCAAGCAGCGCTTCATCAGTCAGGTGGGGTTCAACGCGCGGAGCCTTGGGTGCACCCTGGAGCGGGCTGGATTCGAGCGAATCGAGATCAGCAACAGTCCGCCGAGCTACGGCGATCCCTACCGTACGCTGCCCCGGGGAGGCGATACAGCCCTGCAGGCGGTGAAGCGTCTTGTCTACGGGGCGGCCTGGATGATGGCCGCCTGCTCGGGGGGGCGGGTGCTCTGGGGGTCGTCGCTTTTGGCGACGGCGCTCAAAGGGGGCGAGCCCGCCGCCCGCGGGGACTAGGGCATGTGCGGCATCGCCGGCTACGTCGGGCAGACGGACCAAGAGGTCCTCGAGGCGATGGTCAGGGCTCTCACCCATCGCGGGCCTGATGACCACGGCGTGTGGGTGGCGCCTGGCGTCGGCCTCGGCATGCGGCGGCTGTCCATCATTGACCTGGCCGGCGGGCGGCAGCCCATGATGAACGAGGACGGGGCCCTCCACGTGGTCTTCAACGGCGAGATCTACAACTTCCGCGAGTTGCGGGCGGATCTTGAAAAGCGGGGGCACCGTCTCCGGACGCAAAGTGACACCGAGGTGCTGCTGCACCTGTACGAGGAGATGGGGCCGGACCTCGTGCAGCGCCTCCGGGGGATGTTCGCCTTCGCCTTGTGGGATGCGCCGCAAAAGCGCCTGCTCCTCGCCCGGGACCGCCTGGGGAAGAAGCCGCTGTACTATTGGCATCACGCCGGGCTCTTGCTCTTTGCCTCGGAGATCAAGGCCCTCCTCTGTCACCCGGCCGTCTCCCGCGCCGTGGACTGGGACGCCTTCCGGTATTACCTGGCCTTCGGCTACACGCCGGCGGACCGATCCGCCTTTGCCGGGATCGCCAAACTTCCCCCGGCCCATATTGCCATCCTGCGAGACGGCGTCCTGACGCTCCAGCGGTACTGGTCCCTCCCCCCGGGCGCTTCCCTGGCCCCGCCGCAGGGCGGCGTCCCAGAGGTCGCCGCCCGGGTCCGCCATGAGCTGTGCGAGGCCGTCCGGCTGCGCCTGGAGAGCGACGTTCCCCTGGGCGTGTTCCTGAGCGGCGGCATCGACTCCAGCGCGGTCGTGGCCTGCATGCGGGAGGTGACGAGCCAGCGCATCGCCACCTATTCCATCGGCTTCGGGCGGGCGGCGCCCTCCTTCGACGAGCTGCCCTACGCCCGCATGGTCGCCCGCCGCTTCGACACCGACCACCACGAGGAGATCCTGGAGCCCAAGGTGGCCGATCTGTTGCCTGCCGTCGTCCACCACTTCGACGAGCCCTTCGCCGACTCCTCCGCCATTCCCACCTTCGTCGTGGCCCAGGCCACGGCCCGGCACGTAAAGGTGGCGCTGTCCGGGATCGGCGGGGACGAGGCCTTTGCGGGCTACCCGCGCTATCTGGGCCTCCGCCTGTCGGAGCGATACGCGCGGCTCCCCCGGTGGCTCCGATCCATCGCGGATGGCCTGGCCCCTCGCCTGGTGACCGAATCCGACGCCAGCCGGAACTGGGGCGACTGGGTCCGGCGGTTCCTGCAGGGATCGGGGCGGTCCCTGCCCGACCGGTACACCGGCTGGACGCGCTTCTTCAGCGACGCGGACCTGGCTGACCTCGCCACGCCCGCCCTGCAGGCCCACTGGCAGACCGACACGGAGGCGACGCATCGGGCCGCCTTTGCGGAGCACGGCCACGGCGATCCCGTGGACGGCGCCTTCCGTATTGACCTCAGCACCTATCTTCCCGACGATCTCCTGGTGATGGCGGACCGGATGAGCATGGCCCACTCCCTGGAGCTCCGGGCCCCCTTCTGCGACCATCGGGTCATCGAGGAGAGCCTGCGCATCCCGCCGGCGGTCAAGATCCCCGGCCTTCGCCTCAAGGGACTGCTCAAGGCGGCCTTCGCCGACGTGCTCCCGCCGCCCGTCCTGTCGCACCGGAAGCAGGGGTTCATGATCCCCCTAGGTCGCTGGTTGCGCACCGATCTGCGCGACCTGATGGATGACCTCCTGTCTCCGGAGCGCATCCGGACCCGGGGGCTGTTCGTGCCCGAGACAGTCGACGCCATGCGGCGGGAACACGTAGAGGGGCGTCGCACCCACAGCGATCGCCTGTGGACCCTGATGATCGCGGAGCTGTGGTTGCGTCAGTACCTCGACGGCGGGGGGACCTGGTCCCTGGATTGAGCCACTTATGACGCCCTCTCTCCGCGTCCTCATGGTGTCAGACGTCTCCCCCACCCGCATCCTGGGGGGTGCAGAGCGGGTGCTGTGGGAGCAGGCCTCCCGCCTGGTCAGGCGCGGTCATGCCGTCCAGATCCTCAGCCGGTGTCCGGCCGGAGGCGCGGCAGCCGCAATCGAGCAGCAGGGGGTCGGGATCCGGCATTTCTCCCCGGACCGGCGCTCCCTCCTGCGTTTCCTCCTGAGCTCGATCCTGCAGGCGCGTCGGGCCGTCGCCCGACTCCTGTCGGAGGCAGGCTGGGAGATCCTGCATCTGTACCAGCCGTTCTCGGGCTTTGGGGCCCTGCACGCCCGCCGGGCCAAGGGCCTGCCCAGCCTGTACACCTTCCTGTCGCCCGCCCCGCTGGAGTACCTCTCGCGGCACGGGATGACCCAACACCATCGCGCCGGCCTCGTGGGGCGAGCGGTCCAGCTCATGCTCCGGAGGATCGAGAGGTCCTGTCTCCTGCGGGCGACCCGGATCCACGTCCTGAGCGATTTTTCGGCCACCCAGCTCCGGGAGCTGTACGGCATTTCGGCAGGCCGCATCGTGAAGGTTCCCGGCGGGGCCGACATCCAGCGATTCCAGCCTGCCCCCGACCGCCAATCCGTCCGCAAGGACCTCGGCCTGCCGACAGACTCCCCGGTCCTCCTCACGGTCCGCAACCTCGAGGCCCGGATGGGCCTGGACACCCTGATCCGAGCGATGGCAACGCTCTCTCAGCACAGCCCCGGTGTGGTGCTCCTCATCGGGGGCGCGGGCTCCCAGCAAGAAACCCTGGAGTCCCTCAGCGTCTCCCTGGGCCTGCAGGAGACCATCCGATTTCTGGGCTATATCCCCGAGACAGACCTCCCCCGGTACTACCAGGCGGCAGACCTGTTCGTCCTGCCCACCCGGGAGCTGGAGGGCTTCGGGTTGACCACGGTGGAGGCGCTGGCGTGCGGAACCCCTGTCCTGGGTACCGCGGTGGGGGCGACACCGGAGATCCTCCTCGGCCTGGATGCTTCCCTGGTGCTCCGGGACGGCTCGCCCGAGGCCATGGCCGAAGCCATCCGGCGCCTCTTGGAGGCGATCGGCCGGGATCCTTCCGCCAGCCTGCGCTGGCGGCAAGCCTGTCGGCGTCATGTCGAGAGTCACTATGCGTGGGACGCCTGCGTCAGCCGTCTCGAGGCCGTCCTCCAGGACCTGCGGTCGGCTGAGGGTCGGTGGATCGCCGACGGAGGTCTGCCCCGGTGATCCGCGTCCTGCACATCATCACCCGCCTGGACGTGGGAGGGTCCACTGAGAACACGGTGCTCTCCGTCACCCGGATGCCGCGGGCAGAGTTTGCCTCCAGCCTGATCGCGGGAAGGACCACCGATCCTCCCCCGGGAGTGGCCGAGAGTCTGGCCCGGGCTGGGGCGCCCTGGCTCGAGATCCGCGAGCTTCGCCGGCCGGTCAGCCCGCTCGCCGACTGCCGTGCCCTGCTGAAGCTGCGGGGGGCGATTCGGAGCCTGCAGCCCGACCTTGTCCACACCCACTCCTCCAAGGGGGGCTTCCTGGGCCGCCTGGCAGCCCGGGCCGAGGGGGTGCGCCGCATCGTGCACACGCCCCACGGGCACGTGTTCCACGGCTACTTCTCCGCCGTCCCGACCCGTGCCTTCGCCCTGCTGGAGCGGATTGCGGCCCCGTGGACGGATCGGATCATCACCCTCAGCGACGAGGAGGCACGGGACCACCTGCGGCGGGGCATCGGCACTGCCGGCCAGTTCGTGACGATCCCCAGCGGGGTCGATCTCGGACCCGTGTTGTCGGCCCCGCCGACCCGCCTCGTCCCGGACGGGCCGGTGGTCTGCGCCGTTGCCCGGTTGGTCCCGGTGAAGGGTCTCCACCACCTGATCGAGGCGGCGCCGGCCGTCCTGCGGGACTGCCCGGCGGCCCGCTTCCTGCTCGTCGGGGATGGCGAGAGGCGCTTAGCGCTCGAAGCCCAGGTGCGCGCGCGCGGCCTGCAGGACCGCATCGTCTTCACCGGGTACCGCGAGGACGCGTCCTCGGTCATGGCGGGAACGGACCTGGTCGTGCTTCCCTCGATCAACGAAGGCATGGGCCGCGTCCTGGTCATGGCCATGGCCCTGGGCAAGCCGATCGTGGCCACGCGGGTCGGCGGGGTGGCCGAGCTGCTGGGAGAGGGCGAGGCCGGCCTCCTCGTCCCGCCCCGGGATCCCGCCGCCCTGGCCGAGGCCATCACCGCGCTTCTCAGGGACCCGCAGCAGGCACGGAGACTGGGAGAGGCGGGCCGCCGTCGCGCCCCGCGCTACAGCGCCGAGGCTATGCTGGAGGCCCTGGTCAAACTGTACCGCGAGGTCATGGCGGATGCTCGGGCCCGGTAAGGGGTTCGCAGGCCGGTGCCTTGGTGTGATCTGGGGGCTGCTTCTGCTCCTCACGCCCCGGCCCCTGCAAGCCGCGCCGCCCAGGTATCAGGTCCCGGCCGTCGTCCACGTCCATTCGACCTGGAGCAGCGGCGAGCAGACCCTGGACGAACTCATCGCCCGCGCCCGCGCCAGGGGGATCGAGGCGATCTTCCTGACGGAAAACTACCTGCATCGGTTCGAATACGGGCTGCCGCCGCTTCGGAACCTGCTGCGGTACCGCGTGGACTACCCATCGCTCCTCAGGCACGGGCCCGGGGAATTCCTCACGGCGGTGCGGGAGGCGACTGCCCGCCAGCGAGACGTGCTCCTGGTCCCCGGGGCCGAGGTGATCCCTCATTACCACTGGACCGGGAGTCTCCTGAAGGGCACACTGACCATGCATAACGCCCAGAAGAACCTCCTGGTCTTCGGCCTGACGCATGCCGAGGATTACCGGGACCTGCCCGCGGTGGGCAACCCGGACGCGGCAGGCTGGGGAAGCGCCACCCTGTGGCTTCTCTCTCCGGTGCTCCTGGCGGTGCCGGGAATCTGGCTGCTCCGGCTCCGGCGGCAGCGCCGCATCCGCCTTCGACACTTCCGGGTGAACGTGGAACGCCGGTTCACGGGATACGGGATCCTCTGCCTGGCGGTCGGGGCAGTGCTCCTGGCCAATAACTTCCCCTTCCGTGTGCCGGCCTTCTCCCTTTACGACGCCGACGCGGGCCTGCGCCCCCACCAGGCGGTCATTGACTTCGTGGCTTCGCGGGGGGGTCTCACGGCCTGGTCGCTGCCCGAGGCGAGCGATCATCACGTGGTGGCCGTCTGGGGGCTGCGCGCCACCATCCGGACGGAGCCGTATGCAGGCGACCTCCTTCAGACCGATCGCTTCGCCGCCTTCGGCGGCGTCCACGAGGATCGCAACACCTTCCCCGAGCCCGGCGCGGGCTGGGACCGGCTGCTGGCCGACTATCTGCAGGGTCGCCGGAGCCGTCCCGCGTGGGCCATCGGCGAGGCGGCCTACCACCGGGAGGGAGAGGCGGGGAAGCGGTTCGGGGACATCCAGACGGTCTTCCTGGTGCAGCAGAAGGACGCGTCCAGCCTGTTGGCCGCTCTCCGTGCCGGGCGCCTGTACGCCCGACAACAACGGCCGGAAGGCGGACTGATCCTCGAGGACTTCCGGGTCCTGGTCCCGGGCCGGCCACCCGGGGAGGCGGGCGACATGATCCTGGCTCGGGCGGGCGATCGGCCGGAGGTGGTGGCGCTCCTGCGCGCCGCGGACGGCCGGAGGATGGAGATCGAGGTCCGCCTGGTGCGGGGAGGAACCGTGATTCACGCAGGGCGCGGGGAGACGCCGATCACGGTCCGCTGGACCGACGCGGCCCTGCCGAATCCCGGAAAGGTGTTCTACCGTCTGGAGGCGCGGGCCCCCGGCGGTCACCGGGTCCTGAGCAACCCGATCTTCGTTCGAGCCACGGAGGGAGGCAGCCGGTGAAGGTGGCCATCCACCAGCCGCATTACCTGCCCTGGCTGGGCTACTTCGACAAGCTGGCGTCGGCCGACCTCTTCATCCTCCTGGACACGGTGCAGTTCAAGAAGCACGAGTGGCAGAACCGGAACCGCATCCGGACCAAGGACGGCTGGCAATGGCTGACTGTCCCCATCCTGGACCGCTTTCCCGAACGGATCGACCGGGTGGAGGTCAACATCCGCACGGGCTGGCAGCGCAAGCATTGCCAGGCGCTCCGCCTGCACTACGGGTCGGCGCCCTACTGGGCTCCGCTGGGACCCGAGCTCACCGCGCTTCTGCAGGAGCCCTGGGCGCGGCTGCGGGACCTCAACGTTGCCGTGCTGGACCTGCTCTGCCGGCATCTCGGGATCACGACGACCCGCCGGCTGGCCTCGACCATGGAGGCGCGGGAGGAGCCGACCGACCGGCTGATCGACCTGTGCCGGGCGGCGGGTGGCACGGTGTATCTGGCCGGGAAGGGCGGGTCGTCCTATATGGATATCGCCCGCTTCTCGCAGGCGGGAATCGGGGTCCAAATCCAGGACTACCAGCACCCCCAGTATCCCCAGCGATATGCACCTTTCGTTTCCCACCTCGCGGTGGTAGATTTGCTCTTCAATTGCGGCCCGGAGAGCCTCCCGATCCTCCGCTCGGGCCGCCGGTGGGACCCGGTCGAACGTTCAGGGGGCGCCTCACGCGGAGACGCAGAGACGCGGAGATGACGCACATCAATTCAATCTCAGGCGCGATCGGGGACGCGGCCTTCCATGTCCACCGCACACCGGGGCCGGGCTGGCTGGAATCCGGTCAGGAGTTGGTCTTGGCCCGCGAGCTGGGGAAGCGGGGCCGAAGGGTCGAGCGCCAGAGACCTGTTCCCATCGAGTTCGAGGGAACCCGCTTTGAGGAGGGGTTTCGTGCGGATCTGACTGTTGAGGGCTGCGTCATCGTCGGGCTGAAGTCGGTGCAGGTGCTGTCCCGCATGCATTCTAAGCAGCTCCTCACCTTTCTTCGTCTGCTTGACTACCGACCGGCCCTCCTCATCACCTTCGGGGCCCCGCTCATTAAGGATGGCATTGGCTGTATCGTGAATAGGCTGTAGGTCTGCTCTGCGCCTCTGCGTCTCTGCGGGAAAGAGGTGACTCATGCGCATCCTGGCCATCGGCGCCCACCCGGACGACATTGAGTTCGGCTGCGGCGGTACCCTGATCAAGTACGCCCGGCAGGGGCACGAGGTCTTCCTGCTGGTCATGAGCGACGGGGGCGGCGGCGGCGACAGCGCCACCCGCCGCGGGGAGCAGGAGGTCTCGGCCCGCATCCTCCGGGCCTCCAAGATGTTCTGGGGGGGCTACCCGGACACCGCCATCCCCCTGGATCGGGCGCTGATCCAACGCCTCGAGAGCGTCATCCGCGAGATCCAGCCGGATTTCATCTTCGTGCATTACCACGACGACACCCACCAGGATCACCGCCACCTGGCCACCTCCACCATCACCGCCACCCGCTATACCCGAAACGTCCTGTTCTACGAAGGACCCACCACGCAAAACTTCTCCCCCAGCGTCTTCGTGGACATCGACAGCGTCCTGGAGGACAAGATTGCCAGCCTCCAGGCCCATGCCTCCCAGGTCGGCAAGACGAATATCGAGGGCCTCTCCATCCTGGACATCGCCCGCTCCTCCGCCCACTTCCGGGGAATCCAGGGCCGCGTTCGCAACGCCGAAGGCTTCGCCCCCCTCCGCCTCTTTATCAATATCAACCCTTAAGAACATGGCAACCGGGCAATTCGGCAATCGGGCAACTAGGGAATCCGGAGGACGAGGAACAGGGAGGGGTGAGGTCATGGCGGAGGGATTGGCGGGTTTGCGTATCTACCGACTGGCTGAGGTTCTCTCGGATGAGATCTGGGACGAGGTCGTAAGTTGGAAGCCGTTCGCCAGAGATACCGTAGGGCGGCAACTCGTTGAAGCGGCGGACTCTGTCGGCGGGAATATCGCTGAAGGATACGGTCGGTATCACTACAAGGACAATCGCCAGTTCCAATTCTACGCGCGCGGGTCACTCGAGGAGACCGGTCATTGGCTTCGCCGAGGCCGCCGGCGCAGGATTCTGTCTGAGGCACGGTACGACGACCTCATGGGAAAAGTTGCGGATCTGGCGCCCCAATTGAACGCATACATTCGAAGCCTCGAGCGTAAGGCAAAGCAAGCACGTGCTGGGCTTTAGCATCTCCTATTTCTCCGATCGCCGGATTGCCAGATTGCCTAACTGCCTAGTTGCCAGATTGCCTGGTTGCCTGGTTGCCTAACATGATTCCGCATTCGAAACCCTGGATCACCGAGGGAGACGTGCGGGCCGTGGCCCGCGTGGTGAAGCGCGGCGCCCTGGCGCAAGGGGCCGAGGTGGGCGCCTTCGAGGCCGAGGTGGGCGCGATGCTTGGTCTCCCGGCCGGGGTAGCGGTGAGTTCCGGGACGGCCGCCCTGCACCTGGCGCTCCTGGGGTTGAGTATTGGCCCGGGGGACGAGGTGATCCTGCCCAGCTACGTGTGCGTGGCCCCCCTGCACGCGGTGGAGTACGTCGGGGCGACGCCCCGCTTGGCGGACGCGGATCCGGCCACGCTCAACCTCGACCCCGCCGATGTGCGCCGCCGACTGACCCCTCGGACCCGCGCCATCATCGTGGCCCACCAGTTTGGCCTGCCGGCCGACCTGGATCCGCTCCTGGAATTCGGTGTCCCGCTGATCGAAGATTGCGCCCAGGCCCTGGGGGCCCGGTACCGCGGGCGCCCCGTCGGCGGCTTCGGGGCCGTCGGCATCGTCTCCTTCTACGCGACGAAGCTCCTGACCACCGGCGAGGGTGGGATGCTGCTCAGCCGGGACCGCCGCCTGCTCGCTCGCATCCGGGACCGCCGGGACTACGACGAGCGCAGCCGACACGCCGTACGGTACAACTACAAGCTGACGGACTTCCAGGCGGCCCTGGGTCGCAGCCAGCTCCGCCGCCTCCCCGCCATGCTGGCCCGTCGCGCCGCCATCGCCGACCGGTACCGCCGCGCCTGGAGGGACCTCCCGGTCAGGCTGCCCGGCCCGGATGGCCGGCGGACGCATGCCTATCATCGCTTTGTCCTGTCCGTGCCCGGCTCGGCCAGAACCATGGCACGCCGGCTCTCGGAGCTGGGGGTGGCCGCCAGGCTTCCGGTTTTTCAGCCGATTCACGTGACGATGAAGCTGGATGGATTTCCTGGGGCGACCCACGCCTTTCGGCACGCCCTGTCCGTCCCGCTCTATCCGACCCTCACCGTACGGGAAGAGGCTCGGGTGATCCGTGCCGTCCGGCAGGTGCTCCCATGAGCGGGGGGACGAACGCAGGGAGCCATGGCGAGGCCCGCCGCGGGCGGGGCGGCATCGCCCGATGGCCGTGGTGGGTGAGTCTGGTCATCCTGGGGGCTGCGAGCCTCCTCCTGCTTCCCGCGGTGCGCGAGACATGGGTTACGGTCTACGGCGCCCGGTGGGCATACATCTTTGTGCTCTCGGGGCTCGTCTCCTTCGGCCTGACGCCCATCGTCAGCAACCTGGCACGTTTCCTGGAGGTGCTCGACTTTCCGACTTCGCGCAAGGTCCACGCGGAACCCACGCCCCTTCTGGGTGGCATGGCCATCTACACCGGCTTCGGAATCTCCATTCTGGCCAACTCGATTCTGGATGGGCAGGTGGTAGCGATCCTGGCGGCGGGCACCGTGCTGGTGGTCATCGGGATCCTGGATGACGCGCGGGGTGTGCCGGCCGGGATCAGGCTGCTAGCGCAGTTGCTGGCGGTGGCCCTGGTCATGCGCTCGGGCGTGATCCTGACGCTTTTTCCCCCCTCCACGGCGGGGAGCGTCGCGAACGGCCTGCTCACCGTGGTGTGGCTCCTCGGCATCACGAATGCGATGAATTTCTTCGACGGGATGGATGGCCTGGCCACGGGCCTCAGCATCATCACCGCGGGCTTCCTGGGATTCTTTGCGGTGTTGACCTTTCAGCCGTTCCTGGGATGGTTCGCGGCCTCCATCGTGGGAAGCTGTCTGGGTTTTCTGCCCTTCAACTTCCACCCCCGGCGACCCGCCGTGATCTTCCTGGGCGATGGGGGCAGCACGTTCCTGGGTTTTGTCCTGGCCGCCCTGGCGGTCAAGGGAGAATGGGCCACGGACCACGTCATCGACATTGCGGTTCCGGTCCTCATCTTCTGGGTGTTCATCTTCGACACGACCCACATCACCGTGGCCAGGATCATCACGGGGAAGGTGCGGAGCTTCCGGGGCTGGATCGCCTACGTGGGCAGGGATCACCTGCATCACCGGCTGGCGGCTCTCCTGGGCAGCAGGCAAAAGGCCGTCGTTTTGATCTTCCTGCTCTCAGCCTCCATGGGGCTGGCGGCCATGGCCCTCCGGAGTGCGCGAATCCTGGAAGCAGCGCTGCTGATCCTCCAGGCGGCGATCATCGTCGCCATCGTCTCCATCCTGGAGCACGCCGGCAACCGCTAGCCCCACTTCAGCCTTCTCACCGCCAAGGTCGCCACGAACGCCAAGATACGCCCCCTCTTTCCGAATACTCCAGACCAAACCCCGGGGAAGAAGATTTCGGTCTGCCCTCCTGGCGAAGGATCGGCAACTCAGAACCTGAATATTGGGAGATCCTTGGCGAACTTGGCGTCTTGGCGGTTTAAGGAAGGGGGTGGTCAAACGTCGGGCAGCTCGGGATGCGACCCCCGATATGCCTCGAGCAGCGTCTGGATCCAGCGGGTGGGGTCGCGGAATGCGCGCTCCCGGATGGCCTCCACGACCGCCCGCCAGTCCTGCTTTTCACTCCCATAGTCCTGGATCGCCTGTTGATGGGCTGTGAGGTACGCTTCCAATTCCCTCCAGCGCCCCTGGATCGCCTGACGCTTTTCGACATAGGCAGTCCGATACTCCTCGACCATCCGCCGAAGAAGGGTGCGATCCTCCTTGGGTTGAGCCCCACGCAGTCGCCGCCACAGGGAGAGAAAGATCGGCTCCACGAACCCGAACCGAAACCCGCCGATGTCATGAAACAACTCGTAATTATGGATCGAGACGACCTCCCCGGACGGCGTGAGGATGTAATGGGGATCCCGCAGAATCGTTCCCAGGACGTCGCCCAAGGCATCGTGGCGCGCAGCGCCTCGGACCGCCAGCGGCCATACGGGCCTCACATCTGCAGGGGACAAATCGGGCGCATCGAGGCGCATTCCGTGGACGGGGACTTCGAGAAGAATCTTTCCACCATCGGGGAGCGGATGGATGTATGTCGTCGCGGTGCGCAGGTGAAAAAGCCGCGCGGCGCCCGCGTACAATTCTTCCGCCATGGGCGCGAAGTGGGACACCTCGAATTGGCAGGTGCGGCCATCGCGGGTGCGGACGGTGACGGCGGCCTCCGCGTGCACCTTGGAGAGCGCAACCAAGTCCACAACCTCAAACTCGTGCGTGGACACCCCCGAGGCATCCAGGAGGGCGAGGATCGGTCCCCGGAGGCCATTCACCCCGATCTTCATGCCAAAGAGGCGCGCCCGGACCGGGGCCGGAAGGGCATTGAACGCCTCCAGGGCCCACTTGAAGTGGAAGTCCGTCGTCTCCAGAGGTCGGATGCGGGTGTTGGCAGGATCCAGGAGGCGATCAATGCCCGCTTCCCACTGGCTGGTCCACACCTCTTCGAGAAAGCGCGATGGGTGGGGCACGCCGAGGGCCTGGAGGACCGCCTCGCGCCGCTCGCGCGTCCGGGCCTCCCTGGGCAACGACAGGAAGCTCTGGATCTGACGGATCAGCGCGTCCATGGCGGTCTTCCCTCCGAGTCGAGGTGAATCGGTCTGATGAGCCTGGATGCCATCCGGGCGCGCCAGGGTTTCGGCCCGGGCGTCGGATCGTGGGCACGGCGGTCGGGCCAATTCGGCCGCGAGGCGTTTTCGGCGGGTGGCGGCCTTTCAGGAGCACAGAAACAGATTGACGCCGTGAACGCGAGAGGGGTCGAGCCGCGCAAGCGGGGTGGCGGTCTCCCGGCCCGCCACATCCGTCGGGATTTCCTTCCTCCCCAGATGCCCGAGGGCGGCCCAGAAGTCCTTCACTCCCAGGCACACCCCGAACAACCCCTCCCCCCGGTCCGCCAGAAAACATCCGACCGGCGATCGAGGATCCGCGGAACCCAACAGGGTCAGGCGGCTGGTGCCGATGGCGATCTCGATTTTCTTTGCGCCGAGGCGGGCCTCGTCCTGTCTCTCACCGACCGTCCCCTCAAAGTTTCGGGCGAAGGTCTCGGCCGACGCCGGAAGATCCTTGACCGCCAGATACACCGTGAAGAAGCCCGTGGCCCGGATGCCATTGGGCGCCGGCTCCGGGTGGGCCGGTGGCTCGAGGGGTTGGGCCATCTCGACCAGGACACCGTGGCTTGCCTTGGGGTGAAGAAACGCGATCCGCCCGGCCAGGCCGGGTCGAGGGGCGTGATCAATCAGCGGGAGGTCCGCCGCCCTGGCGCGTGCGAGGGCAGCGGCAACGTCCGGGGTCTCGAAGCACAGGTGGTGAAATCCCTCGCCCCTCTTCTCCAGAAATCGGGCGACGCCCCCGGCCGGATCGGCCGGCTCCAGCAGCTCGATTTCGCCGTCCTGCATGGGAAGCAGCGTCGCATGCACCCCCTGGTCGGCGACCGTGGCCCGTTTCCCCACCGGGAGCCCCAGGACGTCACGGTACACCGAGAGCGCCTGCTCCATGTCCCGGACGACGATGGCGACATGGTGAATCCGCGTGAACATGGGGACCACCCGAAATTCGAGGCGCGGGAAAGCCTGAGTCGAGGGGAAACTCTCGTCAAACCTTAACAGGGAGGAGGAGAGCCTGTCAAGGCCGACGCTACTACAACCACTCGTGCCGGTTTGTGTAATAGGTGGCAGGCCGGTCAGGGTACTTCTTTCGGAAGGCCAGGAACTGCCGGAGCATCGCCCGGTAGCGTCGGTCGGACGTCCGCAGTTTCTTGTGCGAATTCTTGATCAATGCTTGCTCCACCGCCCAAACATTTCTCCGGGACAGGCGCCAGTTACAGCGACGGAGTGTCCGCAGGTCAAGGACCCCGTACCCGAGAATGCGCCCCGAGCCGTCCACGTAGGGATCCACGTAGCTCATCACCAGTTGCCGCAGGGTGCGATACAGAGGCTTTCGCCCGTGTAACCCGGCGTCCCGCGATCGCGCCACCGCGCCGTAGCGCCCGCGGTGGCGGAACAGGAAGACGACGTGGTCCAGCTTGTCCTGCGACTCGAAGTCCAAGAGCAGTGGCGGGTACCCGTGCTGCTCGAGGATGGTCGCGGCCGTCAGGGCCCCTTCCAGGCAGTGTGCTTGCCAGCGACGGATGACTTCCCGAAAGCTGCGCAGCGTCTCACCCTGCTTCTCCCAGTTGTACGGCAGCGCCCGGAGAAACGCCTGCACCTGCTTGGGCGTCCGGTACCTCCGGATGATGGCCCACTCCTTCGGCCGAAACTGCTCCCGTCCCGGTGCGCCCGAAGGGGACGTTGCTCGAAAAGTCCGATTTCTCACTTGCACCATCCCTCGATATGCTTTGTCCACGTTCGCGCAAGCTCCGCTCCCCGTTTGGCTGCCCAACTCACATGACCGCGGGTCTGCCCCAACACCCGGGCCAGGTCGCTGGCCGGGCGGCCGAGCCGCTCTACCCACACGTGTGCCAAAAGCTGCCGCGCCTCGGGGGCGGGTGGAACCCGGCTGTGCCCCAGAATGGCCGCCGGCGCCAACTGGAAACTCACGCCCACCCGCCGCACGAGCGTGGCCAGAGCGAGATGCGATCGCTGCCCGGGAGCACGGCCCTGCGTCTCGGGCGCGGTATCGCGTAGCACCGCTTCCACAAAGTCGCTGGAGCCGAGGACCCGCTCGTCTGCCATGTAGGCCTCTCGACCCCGACGGAGTGTCTGGACGGCGCGCCAGCCGCCCAGGCTCCGCACCAGTCCACCCCCCTGCAGGTCGGGGCGCCGTCCCTGCCGCACCCCGTCGCCGACGAACGCCCGATAGGCCGCCCGTGCCCGACCTTTACAGCAACCAAACTGAGCTAGGACGTCAGCCGTAGCCTGCCATGGACGGACGGCCCGACCGCAGAGGGACGCGTGTCCGGACCATGGGTAGCGCTCGAGGGCCCGGAGGTCGCGGACCAAGCCGGCCCGGAGGGGGTTCAGATGGATATACCGCGTCAGTTCGAGGAGGTAGGGCTCCTCCTCCACCACGATGGATTTGTAGCGGTTCTGGAAGAGATGGCCCCGCCGCCGGTGCCGGCGATTGAACGCGCCCGCGTAGCCGGTGAGGAGGCACCGCATGCTCCGACTCAGTCCCCGATTCCCTGTCCGGAGAAGGAGGTGGGTGTGATTCGCGAGCAGGGCCCAGGCGTAGACCCGGACGGCGCCCTGGTCTGCCATGGCCGCCAGCCGGCGGACGAAGTCGGCCCGATCCGTGTCGTCCCGAAAGATAGCTCGCCCCTCGATCCCGCGAATCATGACGTGATGCAGGACCCCTGGCGCGTCAAGGCGTGGACCGCGTGGCATGAGGGGATTATACCGAAATCAGACTTTTCGAGCAACGTCCCCTTTCCCGGGGGGCCGGTTAAGGCTCGCAACCGAGGGCGGGGTCGCCGAGCTTGGAGACCTCGGCGCGGAAGACGGGGCGGTCGTGCTGGTTGCGGACGTCCATGGTGATGCGGCAGATGGGGCGCCTCTCCTCGCGGGTGAGTCGTGTAATCTCAAGGTTCGCCCTCGAAATCAGGGTGTCGCCTTCGCGGATCGGCTCCTGCTGCTCTTCCAACCTCGTAGAAAGTAGAATCCAGCCGGGGGAGGCGAAGTTCGCCGAGGTGTGGGCGATCATCCCGAGACTCACCGCGAGGTTCCAGACCGCCGGGCCGGCCGAGCCCACGAGGGCCCAGTATCCGTCGGCAACATCGGGAGAGATCTTGGACTGGAAATCCCGGGACACCGTCCCCCTCTGGGAAAACGCCGGTGCCTGCTTGTCCCGGGGAAAGGCGAGCACGGTCGCGCTCCGCTCCCGGGCCGCTCGCAGCCTGGCAGGCCCTGGCGGCCGGGCGCCGTCATCGGACTGGCGGGAAACACCCTGTGGAGTAACGATTATCGTGCCTTCCATGGCCACCTGGCCATCCCGCCGCAGGGCCTCGACTCGCAGCCTGATCCGGCTATCCTGGGCATCCATAACGGTAAAAATGGGAGTCACCGAGTCGCCGATGCGGACCGGGGCCTTGTAGCGGACATCCTCGATGCTGTGGAGGCGGCAGCCGTCAGCCACGCGATGGAGCCCCACGAGGCTGACCAAAAGGGTCAGGATGCCGTGGGCGATCCGGCCGTCGAACTTGATCACGCCTCGGGCGCGCTCCTGGGCGACGAACTCGTCGTCCAGATGGTAGAGGTTCCGATCACCCGAGGCCTGGGCGAAGAGCTTCACCATCCAGTCCTCGACGGTGACGGCATACGCGGGGATGCGCATGCCCGGCATCAGGCCGGCCGCCTCCTTGACCAGGAGGGCCGTTCGCAAGCGCTCGAACGCCTGGTGGTACCGCCGGTCCTCCTCCTGGGTGAGCAAGCCCGCCTTCCACGCGGTCCGGATGATGTGCTCATACACTCGGGCCGTGGCCGCGTCCACCAGCTCGATGGCATTGGCCCGCCAGGGGTCAGCATATGCCACGGCACCCAGTCCCCGGTCCTGGTCCGCCACGGCAAACAGCTCGAAGGGCTGCAGGGCCCGCTCGATGGACGCCGGGTACCAGCGCCGTTGAAGCTCGGCACGCAGGACGGCGGAAAACTCTTCTATCTTCCTGGCGCCATTCCAGTAGGGCTCCGCCAGGTCACGGCACGTCCGCACGAACGGCTCCACCCATTCGGCCGGAAAGCTCTTCCGCAGGACCGCGCGGATAGCCTCGGGAGACAGTGTCTCCCGGATGGCATCCGGCGTCACCCCCTGAATCATCGGCGCGAGCTCCTGGATGAAGGACCGCGGGGGAACCAACCGCCCGTTGACCTCCTCCACCTCATCCAGGCGCGCCAGCTTGCCCGAAAAGCCGTGATTGGCCGCATCCAGAGCCTCGCGGGAGACGCGGTTTCCTTTCCGGGTGAGACTGTCCACGGCGTCTATCCCCGCCTCGGACGTGGCCACCAGCAACTGGCCCTTCAGGAGATACTCTGCCTTGCGGATGGATCGGGTCTTGGCACCCACGGCCAGGCGGTACTGCCGGTGCAGCTCAGCCACGGGTATATCGAAGATCAGTGCGGAAACCCGGCGGCTGGCGGTGGCAATCTCGTAGGCCTGATCCAGCGCTGCCTCGGTCCGGATGCGTCCCTCGATCCGGAGGTGGCCGAGGGGGATGCCAACGTGGGTCTCGACCTCCGTCAGGCGAGCATCCAGCCCCCGGACTTGCACTGGGGACGTCACCTCCGGCAGGGCACACGCACTCACCCGGGGTCCAAGGGCCGACACGATCTCCTCAAAGGCCCGCCAGGTCCCCGGGTCATCGGGATTCGCCTGAAGGGCCAGTAGAGTCTGCTCCGCGCGTGCGGCACGCAGGGTGCCCAGGAGCTTCTCCCTCGCCGCCTTCCCCGTCTGCGCGGCGACCGGCGCGAGGTCCACGATGACCTCGTCGGCGCTGGATGCCAGGGCAGCTTCGACCTCCTCCGGCCGGGCCGCGCTCACGGGCAGGACGGATCTGCGGACGGTGGCATCGCGCAATTCCAGGACGCGCGGGGGCAGCAGGGGTCGCTTCTCGCGCGCGAATTGTTCCAGCTCCTTCAGAGGAAACGGAGGGTGCTCCGGTGAGGTCCCCGTCCGAGGTCGCACCTCGGCAAAGGCGCCCGGCGGGACGGAGGTGGGCTTTGCCCGAGGGTCCCGGCGGCTGGGCCGGCGACCCTCCATGAAGTCCATGATGCCGGCCAGGTTGTTGGGATTGACGCTCCACTTGCCGGTGAAGCCAAGGCGCGCCGCCTTGCCCGCATCCACGAAGCTCCGGTGGCGCTGCAGACTGGGCGTGATGCCGTCGATCGCCTCCAGGCCGGCGGCAACCGAGACCTGGACAGTCCTAAGCCTCCCGTACAGGGCGTAACTCTGCTGGTGATCCTGGTCCCGCCCGCCCGTGGCTGCCGTCCAGTCCACGATACCGAAGATGCTGCAGATCATCCGTGGCGTACACCGGCAGATGGCATCGAGCTGGCGGACGGCGGACGGCAGCTCGATGAGAGCCTCGATCTTGATGCCGTTTCTCTCCCAGCCCTGCTCCGCTTCGATGGCGGTCAGGATCCGGTGGAGCAGGATGATGTCCTCCGGCCCCTCGACCTTGGGCAGAAGGATCCGGTCCAGGCGGTTCCCCATCGGCCGGACCACGTGCCAGAGGTCCCCGGCCGACCACTTGGTGTGGAGGTTATTGATGCGAAGGGTGACGATGATCCCGTCGAGGCTGTGACAGCGCGCAACCTGGGTCAGAAGCGCCTGAAGCTTCTTGTCCGGCGAGGCCTCCGCCTCCCGAAGAGCCTCCCGCTCCGCTGCGGTCAGGGGAAGGCCCTTGACCGCCTTCATCTTGGCGATGAAGACCGGCAGGTGCGGCCCACGCCCCTCGGGCGAATTGGCCTGGCGAAGCGCCAACAGCTCCGTATCCGTGGGCAACTCCCCACGGAACAGCTTCAGGACCCCGATGAAGATGTCGCGGGCCAGTTCCTTCCGCGGGGTGGCGACCGCATCCTCGAGATCGGTAATGATCTCGTCCGGCTTGTCCTCGGCCGCCTTCAGCCAGAAGTACCAATTATCGGCGGGGAAGACATGCTGAACGCGGGGGTGGGCTCGCTTCGCCACGACCGGTGCTCCTTCTATAGTGGATTGAGACATGCGCTACGTCTCCACCATTTTCAGATTGAAAACCGATACGCCTCTGGCGGAACAACCGGTCAACCGAGGCGGGTGGTCGGTTGCCCGTTTTCCGTGGTCTGTGGTCAGTTGTCCGTTTTGGATTGCACGCTAGAGGCCGTCGAGGGCCCGGTAGGTCCCGAAAACGTCCCGCAGGACCCCGCAGATCTCTCCGATGGTGGCGTAGGCCTTGACAGCAGCCAGGATCGGGGGCAGCAGGTTCGCGTTCCCCTGCGCCGCGTCCCGCAGCGCTGCGAGTGTTCGGGTGACCGCGCAGGCGTCCCGCTCACGTCGGAGACCGGTCAGGCGTGCCCGCTGGCGATCGGCCACTTCGGCGCTGACCCGGAACAAGGGGGGCGACGGGGAGGCAGTCTCTTCGGCGAAGGCGTTCACGCCCACGACGATGCGCCGACCCTCCTCCACCTCTTGCTGGAAGCGATAAGCCTCCTCCTGGATGGCCTTCTGCATGACCCCCCGTTCGATGGCGGCCACCGCGCCTCCCATCGCCTCCACCTCGGTGAAGAGCCCCTCCGCCCGGCGCTCCAACTCGTCCGTCAGGAACTCGACGAAATAGGATCCCGCCAGCGGATCGACCGTGTCGGTCACACCGCTCTCGTACGCGATGATCTGTTGGGTCCGGACCGCCAGGGTCTGGGCCGCCTCGGTGGGAATGGCCAGCGCCTCGTCATAACAGGAGAGGGCCAGGGACTGGACGCCGCCCAGGACGGCGGCCAGCGCTTGGAGCGCCGCCCGGACGACGTTGTTCTCCGGCTGCTGGGCGGTGAGGGTGGACCCCCCGGTCTGGGTGTGGGTCCGAAACATCCAGGAGCGGGGATCCGCGGCGCCGAATTTCTCCCGCATAAGCCGCGCCCAGAGCCGGCGCAAGGCGCGGTACTTCGCCACCTCCTCGAAGAAATCACTATGGGTGTTGAAGATCCAGGAGATCCGCGGGGCGAACCGGTCCACGGGGATGCCGCGGGCGGTGACCTCGCGGATGTAGGCGGCCGCGTTGGCAAAGGTAAAAGCCATCTCCTGAACCGCGGTGGCCCCCGCCTCGCGCATGTGGTATCCGCTGATGCTGATGGGGTTGAATTTCGGTAGATGCAGGGCGCAGTGGGCGATCAGGTCACCAGCCAGGCGCAGGGAGGGTCGGGGCGGGAAGATGTACGTGCCCCGCGCCACGTACTCTTTCAGGACGTCGTTCTGGACCGTTCCGGCCAGGGCCGTCGAGGGGAGCCCCTGCCTTTCCCCCACGGCGATATACATGGCGACCAGGACGGCCGCGGGGGCGTTGATCGTCATGGAGGTGCTGACCCGGTCCAGAGGAATGTTCTCGAACAGCCGCTCCATATCCTGGAGGGAATCGATGGCGACCCCGACCTGTCCGACCTCTCCCTCCGCCTCGGGAGCATCCGAATCCAGGCCGAGCTGGGTGGGCAGATCGAAGGCGACGCTGAGGCCCGTCTGTCCCTGTCCCAAAAGGAACCGGAAGCGCCGGTTGGATTCCTCGGCCGTCCCCGCCCCGGCGTACTGGCGAATCGTCCAGAGCTGCCCCCGGTACATCGTGGGATAGATGCCTCGGGTGTAGGGGTACTCGCCCGGGAAACCCAGGCGCTCCGCGAAGGCCGACCCCCCCTTCGCCGGCAGGTACACGCGCTCGACGGGGATGTCCGAGCGGGTGCGAAATTCCGCCTGCCGCTCCCCCGTCTTCTTCAGCACGGGAGCGAGCGTCCGTTCTTCCCACCGCCGTTTCGCCGCGTCCACGTCACCCATGCTATTGGAGCAATTTCAAATGGGAAACCGACAACTGACAACCGGCCAACCCAACTCACGCCGACGGATGACCGGTTGTTCCGCCCGTGGCGGATCGGTTGTCGGTTTTACATTGGCTCGGCAGATCGCCGAGCTCCTAGCCTTCTAAGATGCGCTTGGCGATGACCTCGCGCTGGATCTCCGAGGTCCCCTCGAAGATCCGGAAGACCCGCGCGTCCCGCCAGTAGCGCTGCACCGGGTACTCCATCGAGTACCCATAACCGCCGTGGATTTGCATGGCCTCGGAGGTTACCCGCTCCGCCATCTCGGCCGCGAAGACCTTGGCCATGCCCGCCTCCAAGTCGCAGCGCTTCCCTGAATCCTTCATGGCGCAGGCATAGTAGGTGAGCTGCCGGGCCGCCTCGATCTCCGTGGCCATGTCGGACAGCTTGTGGCGGATTGCCTGGAAGTTGCAGATGGGCTGGCCGAACTGGACTCGTTGCTTCGAGTAGGCCAGGGCCGCCTCGTAGGCCGCCTGCGCCACACCCACCGCCCGGGCTGCGGTCTGAATCCTGGCCGACTCGTAGGTGGCCATGAGCTGGTAGAATCCTCGATTCTCCGTCTCGCCGATCAGGTTCCTGGCCGGGACGGAGCGGCGGTCGAAGCTCAGGCTGAAAGACTTCATGCCATGGTAGCCGATGGTGGCGATGGGCTCCCCCGCAATGGTCGGGGGATCGAAGCCGTCTCCGGGCTCCTTTTCCACCAGGAAAATGCTCAGCCCTCTGTGGCGCTTGGCCGGATCAGGATCGGTCCGGACCAGGGTCGTAAGGATGTGGGCGCGGTTGGCGAAGGTGCACCAGGTCTTCGCCCCTGTGAGGAGGTACTCGTCGCTCTTTCGGACAGCGCGGGTGCTGATGGCGGCGGTGTCGGATCCGGCGTCCGGCTCGGTGAATGCCGCAGCCGTCAGGAGATCCCCGCTGGCAATGCGGGGGAGAAAGCGTCGCTTTTGTTCCTCCGTCCCATGCGCCAGGAGGAGCGTTCCCGTGATCAGGTTCCGGGTCATGACCGACCCCACGCTCAGCCAAGCCCGCGACAATTCCTCTGCAACGATAGCCATGCTGGCATAGTCCAGACCCAAGCCCCCATACTCCTCCGGAACGGTGAGACCGAAGTATCCCAGTTCAGCCATCCCCTTCAGGATCGCTGCGGGGATCTCTCCGTTCTCGCGATCCAGCCGGTCGGCTATGGGCGCGACCTGCTTCTCGGCAAAGTCCCGCACCGCCTGCCGAATGGCCTCATGTTCCGATGTGAGCATGCTTACGTCCCCAGATCCCGTTCCGAGTTGGACATTCGACGTTCGTTATTCGACATGCGACATTGCCCCGAGTGGCCTATGCGCTGGCTGCCGCCCCGACGGCGACTTCGGGCTCCAGGCCAAGACCATCGGCGGGCGTCCCGGCCCAGCGCAGGGCCGTGGCGCCCCAGGTGAGGCCCCCACCGAAGGCCACCAGGACCACCACATCCCCGCGACGCAGCCGGCCGGCCCGAGCCGCTTCGTCCAGCGTGATGGGCACGGAGGCGGCCGAGGTGTTGCCGTACCGCTCCACGGTCAGGTATGTCTTCTCCATGGGCAGGCCCAACCGCTCCATGCAGGCCCGGATCAGGAGGGCATTGGCCTGATGGGAGACCACGAGATCCACATCCTGGAGGGAGAGGCCGGCCCCCCGCACGGCCTCACGGACCGCCTGGGGAAACGCCTGGATGACGAAGTCCCACACCTCCCTCCCATTCATGTGGAACTTGTCCAGGCGCTTGATCAGGACTTCCGGGCAGACGGGCATCCGCGACCCGCCCCCGGGGACGCAGATGGTCTTGTGCTTCGATCCGTCCGCCCGGAGGTACGAGGACAGGATCCCGTAACCCTCGTCCACGGGCCGCAGCGCCGCGGCGCCCGCGCCGTCCCCGAAGATAACACAAGTCGTGCGATCCTCCCAGTTCAGAATGCGGGAGTACGTCTCGGCGCCGACCACCAGGGCGGTCCGATAGCCTGGATTGCCCCGCATCATGTCCGCGGCCATGGACAGGCCATAGACAAAGCCTGTGCACACGGCATTCACGTCCACCACGGCGGCGTTCCAGGCGCCGATCTCCCGCTGCACGTGGCAGCCTGTCGGCGGTTGGATGCTGTCCGGCGAGGACGTGGCCAGGATCAACAGGTCCAGATCCTCGGCGGGGATCCCGACGGTCTCCAGGGCGCGACGGGCCGCCCGGGCACCCAGATCGGATGTCGCCTCGCTCTTGGCCGCGATGCGCCGCTCCCGAATGCCGATGCGACTGCGAATCCAGTCATCGCTCGTCTCGACCATCCGGGCGAGGTCATCATTCGTCATGATGTGTTCGGGCAGATATGATCCGGTCCCCACGATCCCGATCCCCCTCGTCATGGCCCTTCCCCCTCCTGCGCCTCATTCCCCTCCGGACTTATCCTGAACTCGTCGAAGCACTTGTCCTGATCCGGTCGAGGGCCTAGCCCCTCGACGGGACTTCGGCGAGTCCCGTCGAGCCGCTCAAGGCAAGCGCCCGGGTCTCCTCCAAATTGTGCAGGCCTTGCATCGGCGCATTGACCATGAGCGCCATGTTCCCCGGCGGATGCGCGTTCCGCCACATCAGATCGTGCGCCTCGGGGATCCGGTCGAAGTCGAAGACCTGCGACATACAGGGCAGCACGCGGCCGTCCATCACCGAGTGGTTCGCCGCATCCGCCTGCATCAGCGTGGCAAAGTGGCTGCCCTGGATCCGCTTCTGCCGCATCCACACATAGGCGGCATCGAAGGTCAGGTTGAATCCTGTCGTCCCCGCGCAGAACACGACCATCCCCCCGCGGCGGCAGACGTAGCAGCTCACGGGAAACGTCTGCTCCCCCGGGTGCTCGAAGACAATATCGGGGTCCACGTTCTTCCCGGTGATCTCCCAGATGGCCTTTCCGAACTGCTGAACTCGCCGCAGGTATTGCTTGTAGGCTGCCCGGTCTTTGGTCGAGGGCAGGGGACCCCAGCAGTCGAAGCGCGTCCGGTTGATATAGGCCTTGGCCCCGATGTCCAGGCACCACTTGCCGCGCTCTTCGGAGGAGACCACCGCGATGGCGTTGCCGCCCGCCGCCTTGATAAGCTGGATGGCCATGGAGCCCAATCCACCCGCCCCACCCCAGACCAGAACGTTCATGGCGGGTTGCAGCGTATGGGGCGGGTGGCCGTACAGCATCCGGAAGGCGGTGGCCAGCACCAGCATGTAACAGCCGGCCTGCTCCCAGGTGAGGTTCTTGGGCTTGGGAACGAGTTGCTGGGCCTGAACCCGCGTGAACTGGGCGAAGGCCCCATCCGCGGTCTCGTAGCCCCAGATCTTCTGCTCCCGGCAGAGCATGGGATCCCCGCCATTGCAGTTGTGACACTGGCCGCAGGTGTGATTGCAGTGGACCACCACTTCGTCCCCCACCTTCCACCGCCGGACCGCGCTCCCCACCTTCCAGACCACGCCGGAGGCGTCACTGCCCCCGATGTGGTAGTCTCGGCCGTGGACGTCACAGGGCGACAGGGGGTCCCCCAGTCCTGCCCAGACCCCGTTGTAATTCACCCCCGAGGCCATGACCAGGACCAGGACCTCGTCGGCGGAGATCTCGGGGACATCCACGACCTCTCGCCGGAACGATTCCAGGGGCGGGCCATGCCGATCCTTCCGGATGACCCAGGCGTGCATCTTCGGGGGCACGACGCCCAACTCCGGGATCTCGCCCAGCTCATACAGCTCACGCGGAGACATGGCCTGGCCTCCAGTCCTGGCTTTCACAAGTGAGGGACAACCGGTCAAGCACGCGTTGGCCCGCGAACCGGCAATGGGTCAGCCTCCGGCTCCGTCCTTCCCCTGGGTGCGGTTCCCGTTGCGCGACCGAGCCACCGCGCAAAGACAGCCCAGGAGTTCATCCGCCACCGCCAGCACCTGGCCATGGGTGAACCCTGATCGCCGCATCTCCCGGAACAGCGTGCGCGCCACCAGGCGAGGGGCCCGTTGATCTCCATTGGCGCCTATGAGGGAGTGGCGCTTCTGTTCCCCTGCAGAATCGAGGCTCATGTCCGCCCCTTTCGGGACGGTCGCCCATCCGCCGGACGCAGTGGCGCCGCCCCACACCCCAAGCGGGATGGGATGCCGATTGCGCTCTCCCAGCCGGACCCGCCGCACTCGGGACAATCCTGGAGCATCCCCTCGATCCAGGCACGGCCAATTCCCGCGCAATCCTGGCACGTTCGCGGATCGTGAGGTTCTCGACCCCGTCCCATCAGCATTGCATCACCCCCCGGGACCGGCCATACGGTCCCCGCCCGTTCCGAATTCCTGCGGCAGGAAATAGGTGAGACCCCACCCCGCATCCGTGTTCACCCGGGAACCGAGGCCGTACCTCTCGCCCGCGCACGCGGCACAGTAGGCGGCCCCCTCGGACACGAAGGCACAGGCGGGACAACAGGGCTCACCACACTCGAGACAGCCAAGGTTCTCGTTCGGATACGTGATGACGAATCCGCACTGGCACCGCACGGTGACCCCCAGGGAGCCGAGTGTGAGTCTTCGCCCTCGAAGCTGACCCGTGATCTCAGCGCTCATAACTTCCCTCCATACCAGCCTACCTCGAAACAGCGTTTCGCAAGGGCCGTTCCAATTCGGACAATGCGGATTCTCAGACTCCGGATTCCTCAATGATTCTCGGGCGTTGCATATCAATCAACCTTCATTTCCTTTGGCCATAAGCGCATCTGCTCGGCTCAAAAACTGTGACTTTACTGTCACAGTTTGCAGTCATGGAGCGATTGAAATTCTATGAACCCATTGATTCTCTTGAAATGTATCCATTGAATTGATGGAGACACTTATGTCACATTGCTCTGAGAATGCGATGTCACACCGACTTGCCGCGGAAAGCACGAGGCGACAGGCGATGCTTGAGGATCAGCCGATGAAACGTACGCCGTGTCATCCCGGCCATTTCCGCCGCTTGCGAGATGTTCCCGTTTGCCTGCCCCAGAAACCGAATCAGGGCATCCCGCTCGAAGGCATCTATCATCCGGCGCTTCGCGCGGGAGAACCCATCGGCGTGATCCACCTTCAGCACAGCACTCTGGATGTGCAGGGGCAGGTGATCCACCTCGATCTGGCCGCTCTGGGCGAGGACCACGCCTCGCTCGATCGTGTTCTCCAACTCACGGAGGTTCCCCGGCCAGGAGTATCGCTTCAAGCACTCGATCGCCTGGGGGGAGACCCCCACCACCCGCTTGTTCACTTTGGCCTCGGCCTTCCGGAGAAAGTGCGCCGCCAGGACGGGGATGTCCTCGGCCCGCTCCCGCAGCGGGGGCAGGGTGATCGTGAAGGTGTTGAACCGGTAGAAGAGATCCGCCCGGAACTCGCCTCGCCGGATGGCCCCTTCCAGTTCGCGGTTGGTGGCGGCGATCACGCGAACCTGCACCCGCCGGGTGGCCACATCCCCCACCGGCTTGATCTCTCCCGTCTGAAGGACCCGGAGGAGCTTGGCCTGCATCTCCAGACTCATGTCGCCGATCTCGTCGAGGAAGATGGTTCCGCCCGCCGCCTTCTCGAACAGGCCGATCTTGTCCTTGATGGCCCCCGTGAAGGCGCCCTTCCGGTGACCGAACAGCTCGCTCTCCATCAGGGTGGGCGACAGGGCCGTGCAGTTCACCGTGACCAGGGGTTTGTCCCGCAGGTGGCTGTGCCGATGGATGGCCCGCGCCACCACCTCCTTCCCGGTTCCGCTCTCCCCGCGGATCAGGACGGTGGTCGGGGTGGGCGCAACCTTGGTGATGAGGACGCTGATCTCCTTCATCGGCGGCGTCTCGCCGATGATGAGCTCGGCGTCGGACAGGGACCGGAGTTCCCGCAGGGCCAGGCTGTACTGCCCTTCCAGCTCCTGCTTTCTGCGGCGTTCTTCCACCAGCTCCCACAGGAACTTCGCCCCGCGGCCCCCCATCACCTCGGCTCGCTCCGCCTTGAGATGCCACAGCATCCGGTCCACCTCGGGATTCCCCGTCACGTCGATGATCAGGTCAATCTCCGGGTTCCGGATGAATTCTTTGAAATCGTTGCCCGTGGGAATCCGCAGCCGCCTGGCCACGGCGATCCCCGGGGCCCGCTCGTTGATGTCCACCACGGCGGCGATGCTGACGGAGGGGTCCTGCTGAAACATCTCCAGCAGTCCTGTCCCTGCCTGGCCGGCCCCGATCAGAAGGATCTTGGTCATGGCTCCCCCCGGAGAGGCAACCGCACATAAACGCACATACACGCGGAGGACATCCGGAATTGGGGATCCTTGCTCCCGGCTCTTGCAGGAGCGCCCCTAGAAAATTGTCGTTCATTCGCGTTCATTCGCGGCTCCCCCGCCCTCGTAACGGAAAACAAAGGGCCGCGGGGTCTGCAATTCCCCGCGGCCCTCTGCAAAGCACAAACGCCACAGGGAGTTGCTGCCCCCGTGGCGTTGAATTACCCGCGGCGCCGTCGCATCAGGCGCCGCCCGCCCGAGGGCAGGCGCGCACTACGACCACGGCGCTGCGCTTATAGTCGGCTGGGGTAAAGGGCTGCATCTGGATCGCCTTTCTCCTCTTACGTCAGACGTATAGTATCTGGCAGGCTATTCCGGCGTCAAGGAAATTCTTTGGGCCGTCACAAGCGCTCGTTTGTACCCCAGGGTCGCAGGATCACTGTCTCGCCGTCGGCTCCGGGAGGGTCCATCTTGTCAGCCGAGCGGAGCCAGGACCCCGCCCGCCAGGAGCCCCAGCAACAAGAGGCCGAGCCCGATGCGGTACCAGACGAAAATATGGGTTGTCCGGGTCCGCAGGTATCGCAGCAGGAGGTCTATGGCCAGGTAGCCGCTCACAGCAGACGTCAGGATGCCGATGACAAGGGCGGGCAGGCCGGCTCCGCTCAGCCCATGCCTGACCAGGTCTCGGAGCTCGAACAGGCCGGCCGCGGCGATGGCGGGGATGCCGAGGATGAAGGAGAATCGCGCCGCCGCCTCTCGCGTGAGCCCCAGGAACATCGCGGCCGTCATGGTGGTCCCAGATCGGGACGAGCCCGGGATCAGCGACAGCGCCTGGGCGAGGCCGATGACCTGGCTGTCCACGAAGCCGACCTGGCCGACGTCGCGGCGGAAGGTCGCGGTCCGCTCTGCAACCCAGAGGAGAATCCCCAGGACGATCAGGCTGGCCGAGATGACGTAGAGCGAGCGGAACTCCCCCTCGATTTGCCCCTTGAAGAGCAACCCGCAGATCCCGATGGGCAGCGTCCCAAGCCCGATGAAGCAGGCCAGCCGCGCCTCCTGCTTTCTCCATGGGCGGCCCTCAAAGATCCCCTCGAGCACCGCCCGGGTCATGACCCTGAGATCGCGACCAAAGTAGACCAGGACCGCCACCAAGGTCCCGAGTTGAATCACCGCGGAGAAGGCCGCCCCCGGATCCGGCCAGCCCAGGAGGGCCGGGATCACCCGCAGGTGCGCAATGCTGCTGATGGGGAGGAACTCGGTGAGACCCTGCACGATCCCCAGGATGATTGCCTGGACGACTGTCATGGCCGTCACCGATTCACCGGACCTCAACGATCACCGTCCGCTCCCTGGGACCATCCAGCTCCACCAGCATGAGGCTCTGCCAGGTCCCCAGCCGGAGCCGGCCGCTTCGCACCGGCACGGCCTCGCTGGGACCCAGGATCGTCGCCTTGATATGGGCGGCGGCATTATCATCAATCCGATCGTGCCGCCATTTCCCGTCGGGGATCAGACCTGCCAGGGCATCCAGGATATCCTCGCACACGTTCGGGTCGGCGTTTTCGTTGATGACCACGGCCGCCGTGGCATGGGGGACATAGACCAGACAAAGGCCATCACTGATCCCGGACTGTTTCACCAGGTCCGCCACTCGGCCGGTAATATCCACCATTTCCTGTTTCTTCTGGGTCCGAATGCTGAACTCCGCCACGGGCGATCTCCCCCGCCAACACTTCTCCCCTTGCCGTCGGCGCCACTATGGTACAATACGCTCCCCACGGGTCAGGGCGGCGCAGAATATACTGGCGCGCCCGGTTCTTGTCACGGGAAATCCGGCGCCGAACGGCACACGCTGACCGTCCGGCGGGGGAGGGAAAAAGGAGATGCCGGAGGAGGCAACCCGCAGGCTGCTCAAGCTCTTCGGGATCGCCCTGACCGATCTCGAAGACCGGACCCAGACCACGCTGGAGAGGCTGCAGGCACTTGGCCCGAGACCCGAGAGCCCTGCCGCCGCCCTGGACCTGTCCAAGCAGTGGCTCGAGGCGAGTGACGAGGCGATGGCGCGCTGGCTGGAAGTCACCCAGTGGCTCGTTGAGACGCAGGCCAGGGGACGGGCCGGTCTCCTGCGCGCCATCGGGACGGCACGGCAATCCCTCGAATGATCCGTATCAGGCTCATTCCCGGAGTGGGTGGCGCCCCTACCAACTCCGAAGTCCCCCGGAGAACCCATGGATGCGAAGTTGCGAGAGGAGATCCAGACCGCGGTCCACGCGCTGGACGAGGCGCTGGGCGGGCTGATCAATTTCACGATAACCCTTCGGCCGACCTTGCGCAACGAGATCATGCAGATCTGTGGACATCACATCGAGAAGGCACGCCAGGCCAGAGACCGCCTGGAGGCTTTGCTGCAGGACCCGGGAATCTGAACCCTCCGGGAGGTCCGCCGAGAATCCCCACCGGCATTGGGCCTACGCGACGGCCCTCCGGCCAAGGGGCCTTGGGAGTCTCTCCGATATTGCCTTTCAGGAAATCCTGTGGTAGCGTCTCGCCCACTCGCCGGAAGGCCGGAAACCTGGCGGATAATTCCCGGGGGAGGCTGACCGCAGGATGGCTCGACTGATCAAAGTGGCCGAGGCAGGCGAACTCACCCCGGGCCACGGCAAGCTGGTCCAGGTGGATGGGGAGGATGTCGCCATCTTCAACGTGAACGGCACCTATTGCGCCATCGGCGCGGTGTGCCCACACGAGGATGGACCACTGCACGAGGGCGAGATCGACGGCGAGACGGTCATCTGCCCGTGGCACGGTTTCGACTTCCACGTGAAGACGGGCGAGTGCTCCGTGGATCCGGATCTCCGGGTGAAGACCTACATCGTCAAGACCGAGGGGAATGACGTGTGCATCGAGATCGCGTGACCTGATCGCTCCGGGCGGCTCTGCGCATGGCCAAGTTCGTCAAAGTGGGGAGGGTGGGTGACCTCGCCGAAGGTGGGGTCAAGGTGGTCCAGGTGGATGGCCAGCGGATCGCCCTGTTCAACGTTGGCGGTCGTTACTACGCCCTGGAGGCTGCCTGCCCCCACGAGGGGGGACCGCTGGCTGACGGGGTGGTCCAGGGACTGCGGGTCATCTGCCCCTGGCATGGATATGACTTCCACCTCAAGACCGGAGATTGCGGCGTGGACCCCGATCTCCGCGCGTTGACCTACCCGGTCAAGGTCCAGGGCGAGGACCTCTTGATTGAAATGGCCTGACGGTCGCCGGGAGAATGAATCGGCCCGATCCATCTTATCGTGGATCGGGCCATTTTGTTTCTGGTGAAATCTGCGTCATCCGCGAAATCTGCGGTTCAGTGTAGTCCCTCCAAACTCATAGCTGCAGCAGCCGGGCGAGGTTCCCTCCAAAGATCAGCCGCGCCTCCTGCGTTGGCGTCTCCAGCGCCTTGAGGGCCTGTACCTGGGCATCGAAGACGTCACGCCGCCACCCCCGCGGCAGGAAGGTCGAATCCGTGCCGAAGAGGATCCGCTCCGCCCCGAACACCCGGAGCACCGACCGGAAGACCTCGGTGAGGGAGAGCGGCAGAGGCATGGTATTCACCCAGGCGTTGGAGCTGGAGGTGTCCACGCACACGTTCGGACACTGGTCCCCCACAATCAAGGCCTCGCGAAGGAAGCCGCAGCCGAAGTGGGGCATGACAAAGGTCGCCTTGGGGAAGTCCTTCGCCACCCGGTGCAGGTCAATGGGATTCGAGAATCGCATATCGAACCGGCTGGGCAATCCCAGCTTGTCGCGGACGCCGATCTTCAAGATGCCGAAGTGGGTGAAGACGATCGCCCCGCGAGCCTGCGCCTCCTCGAAGACGGAGTAGCACCGCTCCTCCCACACGTGGAAGTGGTGCATCGCCGGAAACAGACAAACCCCCCTGAGCCCTCCCGCCAGGGCCTTTTGGGTCCGGTCGGGGGCATCCGGCTTCGTGGGGTCCAGCATGAAATAGCCGATGATCCGCTGGGGGAACACCCGGACCGCATCCAGGATGGATTCCTCGTCTCCCGGTATGCTGGCGATGAGAACCATTCGGTCCAGGCCATACTTGTCCATCTCCTGAACCCAGCGCTTGGCCAGGGCCGCGTGATCGGGGGTGGGAAGCTCCCATCCCAGCCGCCTTGCCAGGGCTCGATACGGGTCATCACCCCCCAGCTCCCGCCGAAGCGGCTCGATGAATTGCATGAAGAATGGATACGAGAAGAAGTGGGCGTGGGCATCGATCACCCGCATCTCGCCGAGTTCGGTCTTCATGATCGCCCCTCCCTAAAGAACTCCCGTACCATCCAGCCAACCAGGAGAACCCCGGCCAGGAACAGGATGAGGAAGAGCAGGATGGCCCCCCACTGGGACGCCACGGAAAGTTGTTCCGTGCGGAAATAGGGGTCAAGCCACATGGTCCGGATCCGCTGCCGCAGGACGGCCATCAAGATGACAGTTACACCGATGGCGGCCGAGGCGAGATAGAGTCGTCTGGCGGAGATGCGGTCGGACGGGACGAGCACCCCCATAGCCACCAGGGCACACCCGACCGCAACTGCCAGCAGGAGGGTATCCTGTGGGCTTGCCCCCAAAAGCGCGTTCCGGATCCGTGCAGGCTGCCGAGCCACGAACCAGATACCGGAGCCCATCTGCAACAGGGTGGCCCCGATGAACCAGCGAGCGCCATACCCCATGCCCCAGCGGGAAAACTCGGGCTCCCGCCCTCCCCGCCCGGCAGCGACCCCGGCTACCGCCAAGCCGGTCAGGGCCAGGGCCGCAAACACAAAGTGAAGGTATCGCGGGAACACGCTGCCATCCCAGATCGCGTACAGGTGCAGGCCTCGCCGGTCGCTGAGGTACAGTGGTCGCCACACCTCCGGATTCTGCAGCAAGCCGAAGTTGTTTACGAACAGGAACGCGATCACCAGGAAAGCCAGAGCGACGGCCAGGGCCACCCAGGACGCCGCCACCCCCAGCCTCGTATGCTGATAGGCGTGCCAGTAGGCCGCGTAGTACCCGAGGAGCAGAAGGCCGATCACACCCAGCCACGGCCAGGCCATGAGGATGGACGAGGTGAAAAAGAGCGGGCCGTAGAGCACCTGGACGAACAGCAGCGGGGCGACGCCCAGGGTGATGGTAAAGGCGATGGTTGCAGGGAACGCGCGAGTCAGGACTTCGATCAAGCGCCGATGGTGTCGCGCAGTTTCCCCTGCGGCTCTGCGTGCCCGCGCGTAGGACAGCACCATCAAGAGGCTCCCTCCCAGGACATAGTTCATGGGCACCAGGTGCAGAAGAAACGTCACGACGAGAAGGAACGTCAGCAATTCGGTGGGCGCCGGCAGCGGAATCGGATCCGGATCCGGGATCGCCGCCAGGACCGATTGGAGCGGCGAGACAACGGACGCGACCACAGAGTGGACCGGAACGGTCATGGCGTGCCCCTCTCAGCAACGGGAGCCCCCAGGGGCGGTTCCCCTGGTAGTCGGGCCACCAGCGCGGGCGGAAGCCGGAGCCGACGGGCCAGGGTCTCTGTTGCAGACGCCGAGACCGGCCCGGCGAGAGAACGAAGCCAGTCGGCCAACGCCTCGCGCTCCGCGCGGCTCCCGACAAAGGGCGGCATGTACCCCTTCAACTCATCCAGGTGGTCCAAGCTGTACCGGATGAGGGGTCTCGACCATCCCTTCACCATGAGTTGAATGCCGTTGTACCCGTGAACCGTATGACAGCTTTGGCAGGCCACCTGGAAGATCTCCTCGCCGGCCTGAAGCTGGCTGCTCGTACTGGCGTCGGAGACCGCCGTCCATTTCGCCCGGGGCAAGAGCCCCTGCTCTCGCAGCGCCCGCTGGTCAGCCACCCGGATGGAGTTGGACCACATATAGCCGTAGATGATGTACGGCTTCCGCACCGCTTCCCGCACCCACTCCGTCACCCCGGTGGTCATCAGGCCGATGACCACGGCGATCAGCGCCAGCCCGATGTTGAAACTCCGCGGGTACAGGTAGGCCGAGACGAAGACCAGCGCGACCAGGAATGCGGAGAACAGGATGGTGAGACCCGCAAAGATCGTGACGGCCGGCGCCCCACCCATGGACATCTCCCGCGCCAGCGGAGGAAGCGATGCGATGTACCAGACGCCGCCCACCGGGATGGCCACCGCTCCTGTGAGCAGCCATTTCGCAGCGTAGCGGGTCAGGCGTTCCCGGTGCTCCGTGGGAGACGCGATCGACGCCGTCACCAGCGCGTACAGGCCGGCCAGGGCCACCGCGACCGCTGTTCGCACCAGGGCTGACGGCCACATGGTCGGGTTGAAAAAGGCATCCGTCAGGGCCTGGGTCGTGAGCCACCGCCCCGGCGTCAGCATGAAGGTGAGAATCCCGTTGATCTGGAAGAGGCTGAGCCAGGCGGCTCCGAAGTAGATCCAGCCGACGGTGAGATGCTCCCGGCGGCTCAGCCGGTCCCAGCCGTGGTAGTAGATAAAGGCTGCGGCGATCTCGGTGAAGAAGGCCGCCCACTCCATCGCCCAGACCCAGACGAAGACATGGATCAATGTGGACGTGGCCGCCGGGCTGACCAGCCCTATGCTCCACCAGATCCCCACGCCGCTCACGGCCCCGAAGACCAGGACGACCAGCACGAAGAAGGTGGAGTGGGTCCGAAGGTAGGCCAGCAACTGCGGATCGTTGTCCCGGTAGGCCTTGCGTTCCGTCAGGACGAGAAATAGGCCGCCGCCCACCGCAAAATGGGAGACGAAAACGTGCAGGATGGCGATGGAGCCGATCAGGACCCCGCCGCCCAGGATCGGCAAATCCCATATTGGATAGTTCATCCACGATCCCTCATGGCCAACTCGGCGAGGGACAGAGGCTCGTCCACTCATCCACCGTCGCGTTGCATACTAGACCCGGTACCAGAGGGCGTCAACCGCGGGTGAGAGCACTGATCGCGAATTCGATCTCAGACAGAACCACTGGATCAGGTTCTCCAGGTCTCGCTTCACGCAGGGTTGCCTGTGCCTCCCGCGTTCCGATCTGCCCCAGGGCCCAGGCGGCATGGGCACGGACCAGTGGTTCGGGGTCCTCTCGGAGCGCCCTGGCCAGCGCAGGAACAGCCTCGGGGCGTTTCAGGTTTCCCAGGGCCACACACACATTCCGCAGGAAGCCCCGGCGTTTGGCCCGCAGGATCGGGTTGCCCGCGAACCTCGCCTTGAATTCCGTCTCGTTGAGGGACAGCAGGGGGATGAGTTCCGGCGCATGCAGCCCCGCGCGCGGATGGAAGGCCGGCTCCTTCGTGGGCTTCACCTTGGTGTTGTAGGGGCACACGTCCTGGCAAATGTCGCAGCCGAAGATGTGCGTGCCCATGAGTGGCCGAATCTCGCGGGGGATCACCCCCTTCAGCTCGATGGTCAGGTAGGAGAGGCACCGGCGCGCGTCCAGGACATAGGGACCCACGAAGGCGTTGGTCGGGCAGGCATCCAGGCAGAGCCGGCACTGGCCGCACCGGTCCCGGATGGGACGGTCGTATTCCAGGTCCAGGTCCAAGAACAGCTCTCCCAGGAAGAAGAACGAACCGATCTTCATGGAAAGCAGGTTGGTGTTCTTGCCGAACCATCCGATCCCGGCCCGAGCGCCGGCCTCGCGATCCATGACCGGCCCCGCATCCACGTAGATCCGTCCCTGGACCTCCGTCCCGGCCTCTGCCCGCACGGAATCCAGCAACCGCTTTAGCTTTGCCTGCATCACGTCGTGGTAGTCATCCCCCCAGGCGTAGCGGGAGATCCACCCCCGGATGCCCTCCGCCCCAGCCTCGCGCGTGTACGGGGTGTTGTAGTTGAGGGCCACCGAGACCACCGACCGGGCCCACGGCAAAAATTCGCCCGGGTGCAACCGCTTCCCTGCCGTCCGCGTCATATACGCCATCTCGCCGTGGTAGCCGCGGCGAAGCCAGTCGGCAAAGGACTCGCTATGCGCCGGGGCCTGGACAGGCGAGATCCCCACCAGATCAAAGCCCAAGATCATTCCGTTGGCCTTGATCCGCTGGGTCAAAGACCCCGCGGTGATGTCCGATGGGGATCCGGCAAGGGGGGATTCTGTCATCGGATGGGAATCTTACATCGGCAACGTCCGATTTGAAATGGACCCCGAGGGAAATCCCGGTCCAGCTTGCAGAATCCCCTTACCATGCTATCTTCTGGCTCCCGCTGGAACCATTCCCGTCGGAGGGGTGTTATCAATGCCGAAGGCCATGCAGCGCGATACGTGTATCCGGGCGGGCCGGGAACTTCTCCTTGATAGCGGGATGCTTCTCATTCTGGCGCTTGTGCTCATGCTCCCAGCGCCCCCGGTCGAAGCGGCAGCGCCGCCTGCGGACCTCGTGGCGAAGGGGAAGTATATCTTTGGGGCGGCGGCCGGTTGCGCCTGCCACACCGAGCCGAAGGGACCGCTGAACGCAGGCGGGCGCCCATATGATGGGCCCTTCGGAACGGTGTACTCCACGAACATCACCCCGGATCGTCAGACCGGAATCGGCACCTGGACCGACAATCAGATCATCACGGCCATCCGTTTGGGCCGCCGCCCGAATGGGGAGCGCCTCATTCCTGTCCACCCGTACCTGGCCTTCAACGGGATGGCGGAGGAGGACCTTCGCGCCCTCGTGGCCTATTTGCGGACCGTCGCCCCCGTGAATCGGCCAAACAAATCGAGGCAGATTACCGTGCCGCTCTTCGAAAGCGTCTTCCTCCCCGCCTGGCTCGCCGCCTTTGCGCCGAAAGAAACACCTCCTCCGACCGCCCCAATCTCTGGCCTGTCTCGGGGAGAGTATCTGGTGCGGGCCGTGAGTCACTGCGGGGAGTGCCATACCCCGCGTGGTGTGACGCAGGCGACGGATAACACCCGCTTCCTGGCCGGGACTCCCAAGGGGCCGGATGGCGACCCGGTGCCAAACATCACACCCGACAAGGATACCGGGCTCAAGTGGTCGGAGGACCAGATCGCCGGGTTCCTCGGTTCGGGGAACAAGCCCGACGGGGATGTCGCCGGCGGGCTGATGGGCGAGGTGATCGCGGGAACATCCGCTGGCTACAGGGACCTGAGCAAGGAAGACCGGCTGGCCATTGGCCGGTATCTGAAGTCGATTCCCCCGATCCGCCACAAGATCGGGAACTAAGGTTGCAGCCGTCCACAGGCCGGGATTCGTCCCGTACCCGGGCCTGTTCAGGATAAGACACGTGTCGGCCAACCCACTTCTCGACAAGAGGCGACTCGAATGAGAGCACGATCCCTCCTCTGGTTCTCGGCGGCAATCGCATTGGCCCTCGCGCCTCTCATGGGCAGAGCCCAGCAGATGAGCTTTAAGGTACTTCCAAGTCCCTCCCGGGCCACCTTCAAGACCGACGCCCCGCTGGAGACCGTTATTGGGAATACTTCGGGACCGGCCATCAGCGGCACCCTAATGGGAGACCCGGCCAAACCGAACCTGGCCACCGGGACCATCAGGATTGACCTCGCCACGCTCAAGACGGGCATCGAGAAGCGCGACGCGGACATGCGGAGCAAAGACTTTCTCGATACTGACAATGAAGCCAATCGCCACGCAGTATTCGAGTTGAAGGGCGTCGAGATGGGCGGCCCGCTGGAACCGGGCAAGGAGGTGCCGGCAAGGCTCAGGGGTGTCCTCACCATAAAGCAGAAGCCTGTGGAGATTACCGCGAACGCCCGCATCGCCTACGTGATCCTCACGCCCGAACTGCTCGAGGTGCAGAAGCGGTTCGGCTTCACCAGCGAAAACATCCGCGTGAAGGCGAATTTCACCACCTCCTTCACGAATCACGGGATGAAGATCCCGGAACTCTTGCTCTTCAAGTTGTCCAATAACATCCAGATCGAGACCGATCTGACGTTCGTTCGACAGTAGACCGGCTCTGATCGGCAGCCCTCTCGTATTGCGCAAGAGAGGGGCAACGCACCCCGCGGTCAAGACCGAAGGAGAGTGAGATGAAGAGACACCCCAAGCTCCACACCGCGCTTGTCATCGGTAGCCTGGCTACGCTCCTGGTCGTCGGCCTTGCCGCCGCCCAAACCGCTCCGAAAGTGGGCTCGGGTGACATCGTGGCCGACCGCAAGCGGCTCATGAAATTGAACGGGGCGAGCATGGCGGACCTGCAGGCCAAGGCGAAGGCCGGCACCATCGGGGCCATCGCGGTCAACGCAGAGACGATCGCCCTGAATGCCATGCACATCCCGATCCTTTTCCCCCCAGGGTCAGCCACAGGGAATACCCGGGCACGGGCTGATATCTGGCAGAAGTGGGCCGGATTCGAGAACGCCGCAAGAAACCTCCAGATCCTGGCCGAAAAGTTGCGGGATGCCGCCCAGGCCAAGGACGCCACAGCCGTGGAGGCCATGGTGAAGACCTTCGGCAAGCAGGGGTGCGGCATGTGCCACCTCCCGATGGCGGACGGCACGCTCTTTGGCCCTCACTTCAGAAGTCTGGAGTAGCTCGAAAACACGCCGATAGCAACGGGCGCCCTCTTCGGGAACCCTTTCTCTTACCGGAGTTCTGGGGGCAAAAAGAGCAACTCCCGCGGGTGAAGAATTCTCAGGATCAGGACACCAACGATGATCGGGATGCCGATCCACCTTTGAAAAACGGAAAAGGGAGGGAGAAGGACCCGACCACGGGGAGGCGAGGATGATCCAGGTGATCAAGTCCGAAGACCGATACCACGCCGACTTCGGGTGGCTGTCCACCTACTGGCATTTCTCGTTCGACACCTACCATGACCCCTCGAACATGAGCTGGGGGGCCTTGCGGGTGTTCAACGACGACGTTATCCGCCCGGGCCGGGGATTCGGGTCCCACCCGCATCGCGACATGGAAATCGTGACGTATGTCCTGGAGGGAGAACTGGAGCACCGCGACAACCAGGGGAACACCGGGGTCATCCGCCCTGGCGAGGTCCAGGTCATGTCGGCGGGGACCGGGATCGTGCATTCCGAGTATAACCACTCCCAGGAACGCCCCGTGCATCTCCTCCAGCTCTGGATCATGCCCCGGACCAAAGGGTTGAAGCCCCGCTGGGAGCAGCGTCAGTTCACCCAGGCCGCGCGCAGCGGGACGCTGCTGCCCGTCGTCTCTGACGGCAAGGTCCCCGCGACTCTTCACATCGACCAGGAGGCAACGATTTATGTCTCGACCTTGAAGACCGGCCAGACGGTCGTCCACAAGAGTCGCGCTGGCCGGAAGGCCTACGTCTTTGTGATTGCAGGCACACTTTCGCTGAATGGCACTTTACTCAAGGCCGGCGATCAGGCCCGGATCGCCGACGAGCCAGACCTGAACCTGAAGGCGGTAGACAACACGGAGTTGATCCTGCTGGATCTTCCATGAGGCTTGAGAGCGTCCCCTTGGATCGCCGCAAGTCGAGGAGCTGATTGGAATGACCGGGGAGTCCCGGACTCCCCTGGTGGAGGAATCACAATGGTAGTCGGCTTATTGACACACGCGCAGGGCTGGGGGATCACCATTTTGCGTGTGGTTGTAGGAATCGTGTTCCTGGCGCACGGGGGGCAGAAGCTCTTCGTCTGGGGATTCAGCAACGTGGCCGGCTTCTTCGGGCAGGCGGGGATTCCGCTCCCAATGCTCGCCGCCATCGTCGTCACGCTGGTGGAATTCCTAGGCGGACTCGCTCTGCTGTTGGGCCTGTTCACCCGGTGGGCCGCTATCCCCTTGGCCATCAACATGCTTGGGGCGATGCTCACGGTTCACCTGAAGGCTGGTTTCTTCTTACCCAACGGCTATGAGTTCGTCTTGACCCTGCTGGCCGCCAACGTGGCCCTGGCTTTGCTCGGTTCGGGAGAGGCGTCACTAGACAGGCTCCTGGGGAAAGGGAAGGTGTGAGAGTTGACCATCATGATCTTGGCGCCCTTGGCGCACCAACGGCGCGGCCGTTGGCACCCAGCCCACCGGGCTAGCATCCATGTAAGCTGGGTGCCCGGCGGTTAAGCGATTGCGCTCAGCGACGCGCCCACCAGTGTGCCGCGGACGCCCCCGCCGCCACAATCCCCCCTGCCAGGATGAAGATGCCCCCGTAGCCCAGGCGTTCCGCTACCAGTCCGAGGCCCATTGCACCCGCCACGTTGCCCAGGTCAAAGGCGGCCGCCAGCAGTGCCACCGTCCATCCCCGCCGATCACGAGAAACCCCGAACAGGAGCAGGGCATAAATGACGGGCATGAGGACCCCGTGACTGAGCCCGCAGGTCAGTCCAACGCTCACGAGGAGGATGACCGAGTCTCCCAGGGAGAGCGCGGCGAGGCCGGCCGCCAGAACTGCGTAGGCGGGCGGCAGGATCGCCGGATGCGCCACCCAAGTGAACCCGAGGCCGGCCACCAGCCGCGCGCCAATGAGGCCGCCGAAGTACGCAAAGAAGAACAGGCCTGCGCGCCCGGGAGCCGCCGCAATCCGGGCCACGGGCACGAACACCGTGAGCACGCCGTAGGCCAGCCCAATCATCATCACACCGAGAAGGAGCGGCGCCGCACCTTTGACCAGACCGCGCAGTGGCTGAGGCTGTTCTTGCCTCGCCCTGGCCGTCTCGGGGAGGCGTCGCACGATCACCGGTGCCGCGGCCAGGACGACCACCGCTGCAGCGAAGAGCCAAAAGAATCCCTGGTGTCGGGCGATCGCCTCTCCCACGGCCGGCATCACCACGCCGGCCAGGTTCATCCAGGCGGTGTAGATGGCGAACACCTGCGCCCGCGCCAAAGGCGGGCTCAGATCCGCGACCATCGCGCTGAGGCCGGAGTCCACCAGGGAGGTCCCCACCCCCTGAAGGACCCGCATGGCGAGGAAGGGGCCGCCCGGCCGCGGGAAGATAAAGAGCGACAGAATGGAGACGATGGCCAGTCCCGCGCCCACCAGGGTGACGGGGCGCCGCCCGAAGCGTTCAAGGAGTCGCCCGGCCAGCGGCCTCGCCAGGAGGGAACCGATCCGGAAGACGCCGGCCACCAGGCCAATCTGGGACGAGGTGCTCCCGATCTGCTGCAGATAGACCGGAAGCAGCAGGAAGAAGGCTCCCGAGGTACTGAAAAGGAAGGTCGCAACGTAGATCGCGCGAAGCGAGAAGCGGACACTCAGCGATCCGGAAGTCTTCATGATGGCCCTGTCGGTGCCGAGCGGGCCGTCCCCGGGGACTGCGGCCGAGCACACCGCGTCTCATGCAGATGGGGGGCGCGCTGGGTGACGCTGGTCAACAAGGAGGGATGAGAAGGCCAGCGGCATATGAACGGGTGGCTGGGTTCACTTGAATCTGCTGATGGTGATGTCTACGCGGCGCACCTGATTGTCAGGCCGCTGCCACTGCACCAGAATCGGACTCTGATACCTCCCCTGTACGACCCGACCCCTGCCCGCTTCATCGGTATCGGAGACGAGAAAGCTGATGCTTCGCTTCAGCCGGAGAAATCGGGCCGGAACTCTTAGGAAGAGGATCAGAATCTTCTCCACAACCGACTCGCTCACGTGAAAGGCATCCATGAGCTCATTCAGGATGTGGACGAAGTCGTACCGGGCATAGCCCATGGTCTTGCTGGGAATAGCCATGGGGTCGCGCAGCATGCGCTTCCCCTGCATGGCCAGCATCCGCAGAGGATCCCGCAGCACCTCCGCCAGATCATACCGCATCAGCAGCGTCTCGTATTCGTTCACCGTGAGACCCACGTGGCGCTCGCGAGGGTCCAGGGTGATATCAACCCGGCCCTTGTCGATCCCGCACCGCCTCAGCCAATCAGCGACTTGCTCCATGAACCCGATCCGGGGATCCTTGAGATTCACCGAATCGATCGGACGCCTGGAGACGGGAACGGCAAGTTGGCCATGATGCACAACTTCCTCCCCGTTGTAGGACAATACTTTGGTCTGCCGGGTCCGCCGACCCTTCTCGTGGATCCCGTCGAGATCGATGAAATAGACCGGCTTGCCCGGCCGGTTCGTGTAGGTGACGCAGTTCCGGAGACCCGAGCCGATGAAGGTCAGGTGGGAGTCCGCGTTCCTGGGCTCGCGCCGGCGCTGCTCCTCGGTCAACTCGGTTCGGAGCTGAAGCTGATCGTGGCGGTAATCTGCGCCGGGGGGAAACAGCTTCTGGAAGGCCCGGATGAAGGGCGCCACGTGCTCGCGACTGTGCCGCAGCCTGGCGCACAGACTCTGATCCAGGTATCCGGCCGTCGTGTGGAACGAGCAGTAGAGGGTCTTGGGATACTGCTCGAGAAGATCGCCATACTCTGCGGCGATTCGTTGCGCGACATCGATCACATCGAAGCGTGCCTGCGGCACGAGGGTGAGCGTGATCTCCCTCGGGTGCATTCCGCCTCCCCACGGCTGGAGGGTCGGCACTCCCCAGGCCGCGCCGGGGTGCGCTGGTGATCCCCTGCGGTTTGTCTGCGCAAGAGCCGGAGTATCCTCTCTGCCAACCCCCGGATTGTCAACGGAAATTTTCTCCTGACAAGAGTGAGCGTTTCCGGCAGCATGTGCCCTAATTTTTGCCCGGTGAACGGGCAAACACGACAGCGGACCGTGATGCCAGGAGATCTCGATGGTCCCACCGGTCCAGGTTTCCCATTCCCAGCTCAGTCTTTCCCTCGTCCCGCCCGAAGGTACTCTCTCTCTCTGCGCGGCCCTCACGCATCCCTACCCTTCTGGCTAGACCTCGGCCCACGACGATCACCGCGTTCCGGACGCCGCATGGGGACGCGTCATACCCTCAGATTTCGCGCTCCTAGACCACGCGCATTCAACTTTTGGCAAGGATGACTGACCAGACGGAGTTCCCATACTACTTCAACGAGGCCCCGGATGGGACCGCCCCCAACCAGTGGGAGAAGTACGGGACGGGGACGGTCTCCTCGGATGGGACCCGGATCCTCACCGACATCAATCCCGCTACGGGCCAGCCCTACGGCATTCCGCGCTTCTGCTGCGGCGGCCGGCGGAATGATCCCGTCCCGACCCCCGGTGCAGGTGGAGGGCCACCTGGCGGCCCGGTAGACAGTGGCCAACCGGATGGCGAACCTGTAGACACAGCGACCGGGTTCTTCTACCTGACCAAGACGGACCTCGTCCTCCCCGGGCTCATCCCCTTGACCATTTCCCGCACGTACCGGACGAGCCTGACCAACGCCGGGCCTTTCGGGCTGGGGACGAGCTGGGACTACGACCGCTTCCTCCTCCCACCCCCCAATGGCTCCTCCGATGCGCTCCTCCTGTTCAGCCCCGGCAACCGCCAGGACCTCTTCGCCCGCCAAGCGGATGGGAGCTTCAGGAACGCCACCTCGCCGGCGCTCCAGGGGGCGGTCGGCACGGTCGCCGGGGGTCTCCGGACGCTCCGGTTCAAGGATGGGAGCGCCTGGCGGTTCCGCACCAGCGACGGCCTCCTGGTAAGCCAGAGCGACCGGAACGGCAACACGGTCCTCATCAGCCGGGACAGCCAGGGCCGGGTGACGGCCCTCACCGAGCCCCGGGG
>Ga0073934_10001169_pt1 | contig 66156 bp, 53 predicted proteins | sample LarsenN4metaG_FD_76834 | JGI IMG/M metagenome (GOLD analysis project Ga0073934, IMG submission 76834) | Hot spring sediment bacterial and archeal communities from British Columbia, Canada, to study Microbial Dark Matter (Phase II) - Larsen... ... | reverse complement strand
GGCGCTTGTGCCAGGCCTTGTCCAGCCAGCCCGGCACGATGCGCGACTGGAAGTGCGGGTACAGCACCAGGCCGTCGTTCATCGCCGAGTAGTCCAGGTGCAGGTGGTAGTCGGTGATGCCGCCGTCCCAGTAGGTGCCGGGTGGCCCGCCCGGGACGTCCTGCACCGCCTGCAGGGCAAAGGGGATCGTGCAGCTGGCCAGGATCGCCGGCGCCAGGTTGTCCTTGTCCAGAACGGCGCGCCGGCTGCGGAAATCGGCGAGCGGGAACGGCAACTCGTCGCGCGGGTCGCTGAAGACCACCCGCTCGAGGAACCCGCCGAGCGCGCGGCGGCTCGCGGCATTGGTGAGGTAGGCGCCGAGATACCCGACCGCCGCGCGCATGCGGCCCGGCCGATGCAGCAGCGCCCGCCCGCGGCTGGTGAAGACATGAAGCCGGTAACGAGGTGCGCTCAGCACCTCGGCCGCCCGGCTGCCGAGCCGCTGCCCGATGCGGGCGCCGAACATCTGCGTGACCACCTGCGCCTCGGGCAGCTTGCCGGGGCGATGCGGGTACCGCTGCGTCACGTAGTCCTCGGCGAGCTGGGCCAGCGCCGCATCCGGGTCGGGCAGGCAGGCGCACGCCATCCGCCACGCCCCGATGCTCGCACCGACGAGATGCACCACCTGCTGGCTCTGCGGCAGCCAGCGGCCGAAGATGTAGCGGTCCAGCGGGTTGAGCACCAGGCCCTTCGGGCCCCCGGCCGCGGCAGGAATCACACGCACGTCCTGCGGCCGCAGCCCGTGCTCGCGCAGATGCGCGAGCGCGCGCGGGCCGGCATAGAACTGGACGTTTCGCATTCTTCTTCGCCCTCCCCCTCGCGGGCCCGCTCCGCCTAGCCCTGGCCGCGCACGCGAGCGAACGCGGCGGCCATCGCTCCCTGGGCCGCCGCCTCGGTCTGCCGCAGGCGCTGGCCGCGATCGGCCGGCCGGTAGCGGTTGTCGCCGGCAGCCTGGCCGCCGCGCGGCGCCTCGGCATCGAGCTTCATCGTCAGCGAGATGCGCTTGCGGGGCAGATCCACCTCGAGCACGCGCACCTTCACCACCTGGCCGGCCTTGACCGCTTCCCGCGCGTCCTTCACGAACCGGTGGCTCATCTGGCTCACGTGCACCAGGCCGTCCTGGTGCACGCCGAGGTCGACGAAGGCGCCGAACTGGGCCACGTTGCTGACGGTTCCCTCCAGCACCATGCCGGGCTTGAGGTCGGCGATGTCGTTGACCCCCTCCTCGAAGCGTGCGACCTTGAAATCGGGGCGCGGGTCGCGCCCGGGCTTCTCCAGTTCGGCGAGGATGTCCTTGACGGTGATGGCGCCGAAGCGCGCCGGAACCCCGGCGGCGCCCGCGTCCTTGCCGATCTCGGCCGCGATGACCTCGGGCTTGAGCGCGCGCAGGACCTCCGCCCGCCCCATCAGCTCCTGCACGGGGCGGCCCGTCAGGGCCATCATCTTCTCCACGACCGGATAGGTTTCCGGGTGCACGCCGGTCATGTCGAGCGGGTTGTCGCCGTCACGGATGCGCAGGAAGCCGGCCGCCTGCTCGAAGGTCTTCGGCCCGAGCCCCGTCACCTGCAGCAGCTGCTGGCGGTTGCGGAAGGCGCCGTTGGCATCGCGCCAGCGCACGATGCCCGCCGCCACGCCGGCGCCGAGGCCCGACACGCGCGTCAGCAGCGGCGCCGAGGCGGTGTTGAGGTCGACGCCGACGGCGTTGACGCAGTCCTCCACGACCGCGTCGAGCGTGCGCGCCAGCGCCCCCTGGTTCACGTCGTGCTGGTACTGGCCCACGCCGATGCTCCTGGGCTCGATCTTCACGAGTTCCGCCAGCGGATCCTGCAGCCGCCGCGCGATGCTCACCGCGCCACGGAGGCTCACGTCCAGGCTCGGCAGTTCCTGGCTCGCATACTCGCTGGCCGAGTACACGGACGCTCCGGCCTCGCTGACCACCACCTTGTCCAGCGCGACCTCGGGCGCCAGGCCCTTGACGCGCTTGATCAGGTCCGCGGCGAGCCTGTCGGTCTCGCGGCTCGCGGTCCCGTTGCCGATGGCGATGAGGTTGACGCCGTGCTGCGCCACCAGCCGGCCGAGCGCGTGCAGCGCACCGTCCCAGTCGTTGCGCGGCTCGTGCGGGTACACGGTGGAGGTCTCGAGGACCTTGCCGGTGTCGCTGACGACGGCCACCTTCACCCCGGTGCGGATGCCGGGGTCGAGCCCCATCACCACCCGGCGGCCGGCGGGCGCGGCCAGCAGCAGGTCGCGCAGGTTGTCGGCGAAGACCTTGATCGCCACCGCCTCGGCCGACTCGCGCAGCCTCGCGAAGAGGTCGCGCTCGAGGCTCAAGGAGAGCTTGACCTTCCAGGTCCACGCAACGCACTTGCGGATGAGTTCGTCTCCGGGCCGCCCGCCGTGCCGCCAGCCCAGGTGGCGCGCGATGCGTCCTTCGGCGAGGCCGGGCTGCCCCGGCACCGGCTCCTCGTCGAGCACGAGGCTCGCCTCGATCCACTCCTGCGCTCGGCCGCGGAACACCGCGAGCGCGCGGTGGCTCGGCACGCGCGCGATCGGCTCGGCATAGTCGAAGTAGTCGCGGAACTTGGCGGCATCCGGATGCTGGCCGTCCTTGCCTGCGGCCAGGCGGCTCTTCAGCAGGCCCTCGGCCCACAGCCACTCGCGCAGCTCACCGACGAGCGCCGCGTCCTCCGCCCAGCGCTCCGAGAGGATGTCGCGCACGCCGTCGAGCACTGCCGGCGCATCGGCGAAACCCGCCTCGCCGAGCCTGGCCCAGCCGCCTTCGAGCGCCGCCGCGAAGGCCGCCGCCTCGGCCGCAGGCTCGAGCGTCGGGTCGGCGAAGAGCCGGTCGGCCAGCGGCTCGAGGCCCGCCTCGCGGGCGATCATGGCCTTCGTGCGGCGCTTCGGCTTGAAGGGCAGGTAGAGGTCTTCCAGCTCCTGCTTCGTCGGCGCGGCCTCCACGGCCGCGCGCAGCTCCGGCGTGAGCTTGCCCTGCTCGTCGATGCTCCTGAGCACCGCTGCGCGGCGCTCCTCGAGCTCGCGCAGGTACGCGAGGCGCACCTCCAGCTCGCGCAGTTGCGCGTCGTCGAGGCCCTCGGTGGCCTCCTTGCGGTAGCGGGCGATGAAAGGGACGGTGGCACCGCCATCGAGCAGGGCCACCGCCGCCTTTACCTGGGAAGGCCGAACCTTCAGTTCGGCCGCGATCTGGGAGAGGATCTTGTTGTCGTCCAAGGACCAGCAGACACGGATGACTCGATCAGCACAGTTTAAGCGTGGCCATGTCGTCGCCACGCGACGAGGTCGTCGATCGACAGCACCGGAAGACGGTGCAGCGAGGCATAGGCCTGCACCTGCTCGCCGCGCGCCATGCTGCCGTCCGGATTCATCAGCTCGCACAGCACCGCCGCCGGGGCGAGCCCCGCCAGCGCGCACAACTCCAGGGCGCCCTCGGTGTGACCGCGGCGCGCCAGCACGCCGTCCGGGTGGGCGACGAGCGGGAACACGTGCCCCGGGCTGACGATGTCTGCCGCCGTGCGCCCCGGCTCGGTGGCCGCGCGCACGGTGGTCACGCGATCGCCCGCGCTGACCCCCGAGCCCACGCCTTCGCGGGCCTCGATGGACACGGTGAACGCCGTGCCGTAGCGGCTGCGGTTGTCGCGCACCATCGGCTCGAGGCCGAGCCGGGCCGCATGCGCGGGGGTGAGACACAGGCAGACGATGCCGCTGCCGTCGCGGATCATCGCCGCCATCGCCGGCGCCGTCAGGGCCTCGGCGGCGACGATGAGGTCGGCCTCGTCCTCGCGTTCACCGTCGTCGGTGAGCAGGACCGGACGGCCCTCGCGCATGGCCTTGGCCGCTGCCAACAGGCGTCCGGCGTGCGCCGTCGAAGGCGCGCCACGGGGCGGGTGTCCCGGTCGGACTGGGGAGTGGAAACTCATCGAAACGCTCCTTGATGAAGTGAGAACACACCGAAGGACGTTCCAGGGAGGCGAGGCAGGACGCACGACCGCACCGGCCCTGCGGGGTGGCAAGGCCGGCGCAGGCACGACGCCCGTCCACGCGTCTTCTTTCATCCGGACTCAGCGCGCCGGGAGGACCCCGCGCGCAACACCGTCGGCCCTGGCATCGAACCAGATCTGCTGACCCCGCGTCGGCAAGCCGGCGCGGGCGCTCGCGGGCTCGCGCCGGACCGCGGCCCGGGAGCCACGGCGCCGGCGCCTACCGCCGGTGGGGAATCACACCCCGCCCTGAAGACGTGCCCTCGCCTCGTGGCTGCGGCCACACAGGCGCGGGCGGGCGCATGCTAGACGGCCACTCACGGGCTGCGTGTCGCGCAGGTGTCGGCGCGAAGGTCCGCCCTTGGCACTTGCCGCCGGCAGGCATCGGGATCCGGCGGCCGCGCAGGGCCACGCGGCCGATCAGCTGAACAGCCGCCTTGCCGCCGGCGTGCCGGCCGCGAGGTCGAGCGCCTCGAGCCCGCGATACAGCCGCTCGAGTTCCTGCCCGATCGCCTCGAAGGCCTGCGGCGTGATCGGCTCGCCGAGGTCGTCGATCGCCACCGCGTCGAGGTCCTCGCAGAGCTGGTTGCTCATGCGATGCAGCATCGAGAACGGGCTGACGTTCTCCGGCGTCTGCGGCACGTCGAGCGACAGCATGCACTCGCGCACCGCCGCCGCCTGCGGATCCTCGGCCAGTGCGGCCTGCGGATCGACCGACAGCACCAGCACCGGGGGCTCGCCATCACCGCCGGCCGGCAGCACCCAGCGGCCGGGCAGCACGCCGGGCACGAAGCCGGCGCGCGCGGCGATCTGCTGCAGGTAGCTCACCGACCACGCCACGCCCCGGCTGCGCAGGCCGATCGACAGCTGTGCATCGAGCGGGCTCGCCAGGCCGTCCAGCTCGCGCGCGCGCGCCACGACGTCGAGCATGTCGGGCGCGTCGGCACGGGCGTGGATGGCCTCCGCGAAGGCCTCGACCTTCTGCACGAACTCGCTGTACTCGATCTCGTTGAGCGGCCCGGTGCGGCTGGCCAGCTGCACCCCGGCCTGCAGCTCGCCGTAACGCTGGCCGATCGCGATGGGCTCCCACTGGCCCGACTGCGTGTCGAGGCCCTCGATGTAGAAGGGCTTGCTGCCGGCACGCCGGGTCGGCGGCAGGTGCGCGAGCGCGGTCTCGCCCGCGATCGGGTGCTCCAGCACGAGCGGCACGATGGCATCGATCAGCGCATCGAGGTGCAGCTCGCGCCGCGGCGGCGTGCGCAGCGCGGCGGCCAGCTCCGCCGGGCTCACCGGCTGCAGCCCGTCCTCGAGCTGCACCGCGCCGCCCTCGTCCGCCGCGGCGTCGATCCCCAGCGAGGGCTCGACGCGGTCGGCCTCGTACGGAACCGTCGGCGGGTCGTCGGCCTGCGGCCGCGCCCGAGGCGAGAGCCGCCACACCCGCCACCAGCCGTGCAGCCCCAGCGCCAGCAGCACCACGCCACCGAGAACGGCGAGCGCGGCGGCGAGGCTCACCGCCGGGCCCCCGATGCGGCGGGCGTCTGGGCGTGGCCGGGCGAGCTCATGCGCCGACGAGCGCCGTCAGGCCGCCTCGGCCATGGACACGGCCGACTCCATGTCCACCGCCACGATGCGGCTGACACCCTGCTCCTGCATCGTCACGCCGATCAGCTGCTCGGCCATCTCCATCGCGATCTTGTTGTGGCTGATGAAGAGGAACTGCGTGCCCTTGTGGCTCATCTCGGTGACGAGATTGCGGTAGCGCTCGGTGTTGGCATCGTCCAGCGGCGCGTCCACCTCGTCCAGCAGGCAGAACGGCGCCGGGTTCAGCATGAAGATCGCGAACACGAGCGCGATGGCCGTCAGCGCCTTCTCGCCGCCCGAGAGCAGGTGGATGGTGCTGTTCTTCTTGCCCGGCGGCTGCGCCATGACCTGCACGCCGGCGTCCAGGATCTCGGCCCCCGTCATCACGAGCTTCGCATTGCCGCCGCCGAAGAGCTGCGGGAACATGCGCCCGAAGTGCTCGTTGACCTGGTTGAAGGTGGAGGCGAGCAGCTCGCGTGTCTCGAGGTCGATCTTGTGGATCGCGTCCTCGAGCGTCTTGATGGCGTCCTGCAGGTCGGCGTTCTGCGCGTCGAGGAAGGTCTTGCGCTCGCGGGAGCTCGTGAGCTCCTCCAGCGCCGCGAGGTTGACCGCGCCGAGCGCCGTGATGTCGCGGTTGATGCGGTCGATCTCGCTTTGCAGCCCGTAGAGCTTGACGCCGCCTTCCTCGATGCCCCTGGCCAGCGCCTCGAGGTCCACGTTGGCGGCGACGAGCTGCTCCATGAACTGAGCACCGCCGAGCTGCGCGGCCTGCTGCTCCAGCTGCAGCTGCGTGATGCGCTCGCGCTGGGGCTCCAGGCTGCGCTCGTGCGAGAGCCGCAGCTCCTCGGCCGCGCGCAGCTTGGCGGCGAGGTCGTCGTACTCGCTGCGCGCCGCCGCCAGCACCTGCTCGCGCTCCAGCTTGAGCGCCAGCGCCGCCTGCAGGCCCGACTGCGCGCTCGCATCGTCGAAGGCGCCGAGCTCGAGCTCGAGCTGCTCGCCGGCGGCCTGGTTGCTCTGGATCTGCTCGGCGGCGGTCTCGATGCTGCGCTGCAGCTCGCCGCGGCGACTGGCCAGTGCGCGCGCCTGGAAGCCTGCCTCCTGCGCCTGTCGCTCCAGCGCACGTTGCTGCTCGCGCGCGTCGGCCAGCGTGCGCTCCGCCGCGATCACGCCGTCGTCGATCTCGGCGTGCTTCTCCTGCGCGCTGGCCAGCTCGATGTCCAGCTCCTCGAAGCGCGCCTCGCCGATGGCGCGGCGCTCGGCGAGCGCCTCCAGCTCGGCGTCGGTCTCCGCGAGCTCGCCGGCCAGCTGCTGCCCGCGCATCGACGCGGCCTCGGCCTGCTGCGCCAGCCGCAGCACCTCCACGTGCAGCGCGTGCGCGCGGTTCTGCGCCTCGGCCGCCTCGCGGCGCGCCGTCTGCTCGCGCTGCGCGGCGTCGGTGTAGGCCGCCTCCAGCCGCACCGCCTGGGCCCGCGCCTCCTCGGCGATCAGCGACTGCGCACGCTGCTCGCGCTCCAGGTTCTCGATCTCCTGCGCGCGCGCCAGCATGCCGGCCTGCTCGGAGTCGGGCGCGTAGAAGCTCACCGCGAACTGCGAGACGGCATGCCCCTCGCGGGTCATGATCACCTCGCCGTGCGTCAGGCGGGTGCGACCGGCCAGCGCCTCGTCCAGCGAAGCAGCGGTATAGACACCTTCGAGCCAGTCGTTAAGCAACGCCTTCAGGCCGGCGTCGTTCAGCCGCAGCAGGTCCGACAGGCGCGGCAGCGTCTGATGCGTGTTGTCGATGGCCGCCTGCGGCGCCGCGTAGAAGGCGAGCTTGGCCGGCGGCGCATCGGCCGCGAAGGCGCGCACCGTGTCCAGCCGCCCGACCGAGAGCGCGTTGAGGCGCTCGCGCAGCGCGGACTCGAGCGCCGTCTCCCACCCCGGCTCGATGTGCACGCGCGTCCACAGTCCCTGCAGGCCGGCCAGGCCGTGGCGCTCGAGCCAGGGCTTGAGCTTGCCCTCGGTCTGCACCTTCTCCTGCAGCGCCCGCAGTGCGTCGAGCCGGGCCTTGATGTCGGCCAGGCGGGCGGCGGCGCGGGCGGACTCGTCCTGCGCGGCGCGTCGCTGCTCGTCCAGCTGCGGCACCAGCGCGCCGAGCTCGGCCAGCCGCGCGTCGGCCACCTCGCGCGCGCCGTTGGCGGTGTTCTCCTGTGCGCGCAACGCCTCCAGGCGCGGCAGGTCGGGCGCCTCGATCCCCTTGTGCTCGGCCGCCAGGCGGTCGCGGCGCGCCTTCAGCGTTCGCGTCTGCTCCTCGACGCTTCGGCTCTCGGCGGCCAGCACCTGGATCTGCTGCTGCACCTGCGCCACCACGCCGCGCTGGGTGTTGCTGCGCCCCTGCGCGGCACGCATCGCCTCCTCGAGGTCGGGCAGGCGCGCGCCCTGTTCCTCGGCCTGCGCAGCCAGCACGGCGGCCTGCTCGTCGGCGGCGGCGATCTGCTCGGCGATCTGCTCCAGCTCGGCGCGCGCCTCGTCCTGCCGCAGCGCCCACTGCTGGTTCTGCGCACGCAGGTCGGCCAGCCGCTGCTCCGCACGCTTGCGGCCCTCGACGACGTAGCGGATGCGCTCCTCCAGCCGGCTCACCTCGAGCTGCGCCTCGCCGAGCAGCCCCTGCTTGGCGTGCAGCGCATCGCTCGCCGCGTAGTGCGCCTGGCGCAACGTCTCGAGCTCGGCCTCCACGTGGCGCAGGTCCGCCAGTCGCGCCTCCAGCGCGTTGGCCGCCTCGGCCGCGGCAGTCTTGATGCGCTCCTCTTCACCGGCCGCGTCGCGGTGCTTCAGGAACCACAACTGGTGCAGCTTCAGCGTGCCGGCGTCCTGCAGCGCGCGGTACTGGGCGGCCACCTCGGCCTGCTTCTCGAGCTTCTCGAGGTTGCTGCCCAGTTCGCGCAGGATGTCCTCGACGCGCGTCAGGTTCTCGCGCGTGTCCTTGAGCCGGTTCTCCGTCTCGCGGCGGCGTTCCTTGTACTTGCTGACGCCCGCGGCCTCCTCGAGGAAGAGGCGCAGCTCCTCGGGCCGGCTCTCGATGATCCGGCTGATCGTGCCCTGGCCGATGATGGCGTAGGCACGCGGCCCGAGGCCCGTGCCGAGGAACACGTCCTGCACGTCGCGCCGCCGCACCGGCTGGTTGTTGATGAAGTAGCTGGAGCTGCCGTCGCGCGTGAGCACGCGCTTGACGGCGATCTCGGCGAAGCTGTTCCACTGCCCGCCGGCGCGCGCGGCGGTGTTGTCGAAGACGAGCTCCACGCTGGCGCGGCTGGCCGGCTTGCGGTTGCCGCTGCCGTTGAAGATGACGTCCTGCATGCTCTCGCCACGCAGTTCGCTCGCCTTGCTCTCGCCGAGCACCCAGCGCACGGCGTCCATGATGTTGCTCTTGCCGCAGCCGTTGGGGCCGACCACGCCCACGCGCTGCCCGGGCAGCTGGAACGTGGTGGGCTCCGCGAAGGACTTGAAGCCCGAGAGCTTGATCGAGGACAGACGCATCGGGTTCTTCGACGGCGCCGCCGCGGGGCTCGCCCGGCACCAGGCCGACCGTCGTAAGTGCTTGAATCCAAAAGGAAAAAAGCGCCCGAGGCCGAGCGCATGAGTGGCGGATGATAGCATCGCGCCCCTCGCGGAAGCCCCGGCCGCGCCGGCCCGGCGATGCGGGCCGACGGTCCCTGGCAGGGCCGCGGCCGGCAACCAGGACAGGGCCGCCCGCAGGCCCGGTGAACGACAACGAAGATGCCCAAGAACGCCCTGAACCAGAGGGTCGCGCCGCCCGTCCCGCCCAGCGCGCCGAGCAAGGACCTGCAGGTCTTCCCGAACCCGGCCCCAGGGCGGGACTACGTGATCCGCTTCGACGTGCCCGAGTTCACCTGCCTGTGCCCGCTGACCGGCCAGCCCGACTTCGCGCACTTCACGATCGAGATCGTCGCCGACAAGCTGTGCGTCGAGCTGAAGAGCCTGAAGATGTACTTCTGGAGCTTCCGCAACGAGGGCGCCTTCCACGAGAAGGTGACCAACACGATCTGCGACGACATCGTGAAGGCCATCGCGCCGCGTTTCGTGCGCATCCACGCCGACTGGTACGTGCGCGGCGGCATCCGCACGTTCGTCACCGCCGAGCACCGCAAGAAGGGCTGGAAGCCGGCGCCGGCGGTTGAACTGCCCAAGGCGTGACGGGCCGCGAAGGACCGCCCTGATGGCTGCACCCACGCCCGGAGAGAACCCGCCGCCGGTCGGCCGCCCGCCATACCAGAAGTTCGCCGTCACGGTGCAGCCGAGCCGCATCGACGGCCACGGCGCCTTCGCGGCGGAGCCGATTCCGGCGCGGCTGAAGATCGGCGAGATCCGCGGCGAGGCGATCAGCGTCGACGAGGCCCGCATCCGCGCCACGCGCAGCGAGCGCATCATGATCGTCGAGCTGAGCGCGCGCCGCGCCATCGACTTCAGCAAGAGCACCGACCCGATGCGCTTCACCAACCACAGCTGCCGGCCCAATGCGCGGCTCGTGATCCGCAACGGCCGCGTCGAGTTCTACGCGCGGCACGCCATCGTCCCCGGCGAGGAGATCACGGTGGACTACGGCGAGACGCACCACGACGGCAAGCTCGCCTGCCGCTGCGGCGCGCCGGGGTGCCGCGGGGCGTTGTAGCCGCCGGCCGCCGGCAAGGTCGGACTGGTCAGCCATGGACGCGACGGCCTTGCAGCAACTGCTGGACCATCTCGACTGCGGCGTCGTGCTGTACGACGCCGAGGACCGCCTGGTGCTCTGCAACGCCGACTTCCGCCGCCTCTACCCGGGGCTGGCCGATCAGCTGCAGCCCGGCCGCCGCTTCGAGGACATCCTGCGAGGCGCCGTGGCCCGGGGCCTGGTTCCGGAGGCGGCCGGCCGCGAGGAGCGCTGGATCATCGAACGCCTGCGCGCGCACGCCGAGCCGGCCGGCGCCATCGTGCGCCGCATGCACAACGGCCGCTGGCGACGCATCGTCGAGAAGCGCCTGGCCGACGGCAGCCTGCTCGCCTTCAGCGTCGACGTCACCGATCAGGTCGCCCGGGCCGAGGAGGCGCAGCGCGCGCTGGCCGACGCACGGCTGGCGCGCGAGCGGCTGGACGAGGCCATCGAGGCCCTCCCCGACGGCTTTGCGCTCTACGACGCCGAGGACCGGCTCGTCGTGTGCAACTCGCGGTATCGCGACATCTACGCGCCCTCCGCGCCCGCGATGATCATCGGCGCGTGCTTCGAGGACATCCTGCGCTACGGGCTGGCGCACGGCCAGTACCCGCAGGCCGCCGGGCGCGAGGCCGAGTGGCTGGCAGAGCGCCTGCACCATCACCGCCATCCCGGCTCGCCGCAGCTGCAGCAGTTGCCGGGCAACCGCTGGCTGCGCATCGACGAGCGGCGCACGCGCGACGGCGGGACCGCCGGCGTGCGCACCGACGTCACCGAGCTCGTGCGGCGCGAGCAGCAGCTCGTGGAGCTGAACGCGCAACTCGACGAGGCGCTGGCGAGGCTGGAACAGGTCTCGGAGACCGATGCGCTGACCGGCATCGCGAACCGACGCCACTTCGACCGCCGCCTCGCCGAGGAGTGGTCGCGCCTCGACCGCTACGGAATGCCGTTTGCGCTGCTGCTGGTCGACGTGGATCACTTCAAGCGATACAACGATCGGCACGGTCACCAGGAAGGCGACCGCTGCCTGCGCGAGGTTGCCCGGGTCCTGCTGGCGTGCGCCCGCCGGCCGACGGACCTGGTGGCCCGCTACGGCGGCGAGGAGTTCGCGGTGCTGCTGCCGCACACGACGCGCGAAGCGGCCGCGAAGCAGGCACTGCGTCTGCTGGCAGCGGTGGACGAGGCACGGCTGCCGCACGCCGACTCGCCGGTGGCGACGGTCGTCACGCTGAGCATCGGCGGCGCGCTTGCCGAGCCCGGCCGATACGAAGGCACGGAGGCGCTGGTGCAGGCCGCCGACCAGGCGCTCTACCGGGCCAAGGCAGCCGGCAGGCACCGCCTCGAGTTCGCATGAGCGCCTCCGCCGGACCCGGTCCCCATCGACTGCCGGCCGATGGCCCGCGGCCGTGCCGCCGCGCGGCGGCGGTGTGCCTGGCCCTGGGGTGCGCGCCGGGCGGGTTCCCCGCGACCTGAGCCACGCGGCGGGCGGCGCACCCGACGAGAGGACTCTCCATGAACACGCTCGCGCATCGCCTGGGAACCGTTCTTGCCACGGCCCCCGCGGGGTCGCTCGCCGCGGCGCTGCTGGCCGCGGCCGGCGCCCTGGCCGCAGCCGGCGAAGCCGCCGCGCAGGCGCCGACAACGCCGCCCACGGTGGCAGCGGCGTCGCAAGCCGCCTCCCCGCCGACGCGTCTCGGCGAGGTGCAGCTGGTGGCCGAGGGCGTGTGGCTGCTGCCCAGCCGCTTCGAGCGCGGCCGGCAGCCCGACGGCGCCAGCCTGCTCCTGCAGGGCCGGGACGGACTGGTCGTCGTGGACACCGGCCGCCACGCCGATCATGCCGGCGCCGTGCACGAGTGGGCGCGCCGCCGCGGGCAGCCGCTGCGCGCCATCGTCAACACGCACTGGCACCTCGACCACCTGGGCGGCAACGCCTTGCTGCGCCGCGCGCTGCCCGAGGTGAAGGTGTACGCCAGCGCCGCCGTGCGCGCCGCGGTGTCGCAGCGCATGGTCGGGTTCGACGCCGACCTGGCGAAGATGCTCGAGGACCCGGGCACCGATGCCGACACGCGGCGCATGATCGAGATCGATCGGGCGCTCTACGCGGACCGGGCCCTGCTCCTGCCCGATGTCGTGCTCGAGGACGCGCCGCGCGAGCTGGAACTGGCCGGTCGCGCGTTGCGTGTCGGCGTGCTGCGCGGCGTCAGCGGTGGCGATGCATGGGTGCTCGACCGGGCGACGGGCACGCTCGCGGTGGGCGACTTCATCACGCTGCCCGTGCCCTTCCTCGACACGGCCTGCGCCGAACATTGGCGTACGGCCATGGGCGAGTTGGAGGCCCTGCCGTTCGCACGCGTCGTGCCGGGCCACGGGCCGGTGATGAGCCGCGACGACTTCCGCCGCTGGCGCGGCGCCTTCGAGCGCTTGCTGGTCTGCGCCGCCGGCGACAGGCCTGCCGGCGACTGCGCCTCGGGCTGGATCGCCGACCTCGGGCCGCTCCTGCCCGCCAGTTCCCAGCGGGTCGCCGCGGGCATGCTGCAGAGCTACTTCAGCGCCAGCCTGAGGGCCGACGCGGGCCGAAGGGCGAGGTGGTGCGGCCGCTGACCTGACCGGGCCGGTTGCGGCCCGGGCCGCGGCGGCGCGGCGGCCCTCTCGGCGCGGCCGGGGCGCGCGGCGGCGCCGGCGCTGCGGCCGCCACGCTCGCTATCGCGGCGACACCGACGCGAAAGCCTTGCGCAGTCCCTGGAGGTACTCGGGGAACAGTTGCAGGTCGTTGTGCCCGGCCCCCGGCACGCGCACGAGGCGCGCACGCGCGCTGGCGGCCGCGCGCGCGAGAAGCCGCTCGCTGTGGTGCAGGTCGATGACCTCGTCGCGGTCGCCGTGCACGAGCACGAGCGGGCTCGCGAGCCGCGCGACGGCCTCGTCGGTGCGCAGCGGGTAGCGCAGCAGCACGCGCGGCACCCAGGCGTAGTGCTCGGCGGCCAGTGCCTCGAGGCTCTCGTACGGGGACACCAGCACGACGAGGTCGGGGTTCACCTCCAGCGCCAGCTTGGCCGCCAGCGCGCTGCCGAGCGAGCGCCCGAACAGGATGTGCTTCCGGCCGGCGTAACGGGGCCCTTCCGGCTGCAGCGCCTGCCATGCGGCACGCACGTCGGCCAGCAGCTGTTCCTCGCTCTGCACGCGGCCGCCGCTCTTGCCGTAGCCGCGATAGTCGAGCATGAAGAGGTCGAGGTTGGCGCGCCGCCAGAAATCGGCGTTGGAGAACCAGCCGTCCAGATTGCCGGCGTTGCCGTGCAGGTAGAAGACCACCCCGTCGGGAGCCGGCAGCCGCAGGTGCAGCGCGTGCAGGCGCACGCCCGCCTCGCGCTCCACCCACACCTCGTGCACGTCGGGGCCGAGGTCGAAGCGGTGGTCCTGCCGCAGCGTCTGCGGCAGGAAGATGAGCTTCTCCTGTCCGAGCCACAACAGGGCCAGCAGCGCGCCATAGACAGCCGCCGCAGCCAGCGGAATCTGCCACAGCCAGGCCATGCGGGCGAAGCGGCTCGTCCGGGCTGCGGCCATCGATGGCGCGTTCAGGCCGCCAGCGGGCCGGCGCCGGCGCGCGTCGCGTCCGCCACGTGCATCCGCGGATCACGGGGCGACCTGATGCCCGTGGTGCCGGCGGCCCGGGCCTCGACCATGCCGACAGCGAGGCCATCGCCGACGCCTTCGGCACGTGCGGCGGCAGTCGCAGCGGCGTCGCCCGGCGGGCTGGAAGGTGGCAGGTCCATCGAGCGGCCAAGGATAATCCTGCGCCATGGTCAACCCCCGCCTGGCGCTGCTGCACCCCTACCCTTTCGAGCGCTGGCGCGAACTCACCGCCGACATCCGGCCGCCCGCGGACCTCGCCCCCATCAGCCTGGGCATCGGCGAGCCGCGCCACAAGACGCCGGCACTCATCGAGGAGGCCCTCGTCAAGGCACTGCCCGCGCTGGCGAGCTACCCGGCCACCGCCGGCGAGCCGGCGCTGCGCGACGCCGTGGCCGGCTGGGTGCAGCGACGCTATGGCGTGAAGCTCGATCCGGCGACGCAGGTGCTGCCGGTGAACGGTTCGCGCGAGGCGCTGTTCGCGTTCGCGCAGGTGGCGATCGACGACACGCGGGCCCGCGCCACCGTCGTCTGCCCCAATCCCTTCTACCAGATCTACGAGGGAGCGGCCCTGCTCGCCGGCGCGCAGCCCCACTACGTGGCCAGCGATCCGGCGCGGAACTTCGCGGCCGACTGGGACAGCGTGCCCGACGAAGTCTGGGCGCGCACGCAGCTGCTGTACGTCTGCTCGCCCGGCAACCCCACCGGCGCGGTGATGCCGCTCGCGGAGTGGAAGCGGCTGTTCGAGCTCTCCGACCGGCACGGCTTCGTCATCGCCAGCGACGAGTGCTACTCGGAGATCTACTTCCGCGACGAGCCGCCGCTGGGCTCGCTGCAGGCCGCCAAGGCGCTGGGCCGAGAGGACTTCCGCAATCTCGTCGCGTTCACGTCGCTGTCCAAGCGCAGCAACGTGCCCGGGCTGCGCTCGGGGTTCGTCGCCGGCGATGCACGCTGGATCAAGCCGTTCCTGCTGTACCGCACCTATCACGGCAGCGCGATGAGCGGCATGGTGCAGCGTGCCAGCGTCGCCGCCTGGGGCGACGAGGCGCACGTGGCGGCCAACCGCGACCTCTACCGCGCCAAGTTCGCGGAGGTCACGCCGATGCTTGCCGAGGTTCTGGACGTGAAGCTCCCGGACGCGGCCTTCTATCTCTGGGCGGCCGTTCCCGCGGCCTGCGGCGGCGACGAGATCGAGTACGCCCGCGGCCTGCTCGCTCAATACAATGTCGCCGTCCTTCCCGGACGACTGCTGGCCAGGGAGACACCCGGCCGGCCCAACCCGGGCGCGGGGCGCATCCGCATGGCCCTCGTCGCCGCGCCCGACGAATGCCGCGAAGCCGCGCAGCGCATCGTCGCCTACACCCGAGAACTCACGCGAAGAACCCGCTCATGACCTCCGCCACGCTGCAAGCCGCCATCGAGAACGCCTGGGAGGCACGCGCCCAGATCAGCGCCGCCAGCGCGCCCCTGGTGCGCGAGCAGGTGGAGCAGGTGATCTCCGCGCTGGACGCCGGCCGCCTGCGCGTGGCCGAGCGCCGCGGCATCGGAGAGTGGGTCGTCAACCAGTGGGTGAAGAAGGCGGTGCTGCTGAGCTTCCGTCTCAACGACAACAGGCTGATGCGCGCCGGCGACCTCGGCTTCTACGACAAGGTTCCCACCAAGTTCGCGCAGATGGACGACGCCGCGCTGCGCGACGCCGGCGTGCGCGTGGTGCCCCCGGCCGTGGCGCGGCGTGGCAGCTATGTCGCCAAGGGCGCGGTGCTGATGCCGAGCTACGTGAACATCGGCGCGTACGTCGACGAGGGCACGATGGTGGACACCTGGGCCACCGTCGGCAGCTGCGCGCAGATCGGCAAGAACGTGCACCTGTCCGGTGGCGTGGGCATCGGCGGCGTGCTCGAGCCGCTGCAGGCCAACCCGACCATCATCGAGGACAACTGCTTCATCGGCGCGCGCAGCGAGGTCGTCGAAGGCGTCATCGTCGAGGAGAACTCGGTGCTCGGCATGGGCGTGTACATCGGCCAGAGCACGCCCATCTTCAACCGCGAGACGGGCGAGATCACCTACGGCCGCGTGCCCAGCGGCAGCGTGGTCGTCAGCGGCGGCCTGCCGAAGAAGTGTGCCGACGGCACGCCCTACAGCCTGTACGCGGCCGTCATCGTCAAGCGCGTCGACGCGCAGACGCGGGCCAAGACCAGCATCAACGACCTGCTGCGGCCCTGAGCCCTCGGCACGCCGCGAACCCCATCGCACGGAGACCCGCCGTCATGTCCAACAACCTCGAGCGCGTGCTGCGCCTGATGGCGGAGAAGAACGCCTCCGACGTGTACATGGCGGCGAACACGCCGATCCTCATCAAGATCCACGGCCAGATCCTGCAGCTGTCCGACCAGACGCTGGCCCAGCACCAGACGCGCCAGCTGCTGGCCGAGATGCTGACGCCGCAGCAGCTCGAGGAGCTCGACGACACCGGCGAGCTCAACGTGGGCATCTCGATGCAGCGGGTGGGCAGCTTCCGCCTCTCGGCGTTCAAGCAGCGCGGCTCGATCGCCGCGGTCGTGCGCTGCATCCCGTTCCAGATCCCGACCCTCGAGACGCTCGGGCTGCCCGACATCCTCTCGCAGCTGGTGGTCGAGAAGCGCGGCCTGATCCTGATGGTGGGCGCCACCGGCACCGGCAAGAGCACGACGCTCGCCTCGATGATCGAGTGGCGCAACCAGCAGATGACCGGCCACATCCTCACCATCGAGGACCCGATCGAGTTCCTGTTCAGCAACAAGAAGAGCATCGTCAACCAGCGCGAAGTCGGGCGCGACACGCAGAGCCTGCAGATCGCGCTGAAGAACGCGCTGCGCCAGGCGCCCGACTGCATCCTCATCGGCGAGATCCGCGACCGGGAGACGATGAGCTCGGCGCTCTCGTACGCGCTGTCGGGCCACCTCGTGCTGGCGACGCTGCACGCCAACAACAGCTACCACGCGATGGGGCGGATCCTGTCCTTCTACTCGCCGGAAGCGCGGCCGACGCTGCTCTCGGACCTCGCCTCGGGCCTGCGCTCGGTGGTCTCGCAGCGCCTCCTGCGCAGCAATGCCGGCGGGCGCGTGCCGGCGGTCGAGATCCTGCTCAACACGAAGCTCATCGCCGAGCTCATCGAGAAGGGCGACCTCTCCGGCGTCAAGGAGGCGATGGAGAAGTCGCTCGCCGAGGGCTCGCAGACGTTCGAGCAGGACATCGCGCGCCTCATCAACGAGGGAGTCGTCTCGCGCGACGAGGGCATGGCCTACGCCGACAGCCCGACCAACCTGCTGTGGCGGCTGCAGAACGAGCAGGCGCCCGTCTCGCGCGTCACGCCTTCGAAGAAGGAAGAGCCCGAGGCCGCCAGCTTCACCGAGATCGTCATCGACGTGCGTGGCGAGGAGCCTCCGCCGCGCAAGCCCGGCGCACAGGCGCTGACCGGCATGCCCGGCCGGCCCTGAACGCGCCGCGAGCCCCGGTCGTGAACGACACGCTGCGCCTCGCCGAGCAGCTGATCTCCTGCCCCTCGGTCACGCCGGCCGACGGCGGCTGCTTGTCGCTGCTCGCCGAGCGCCTGGGGGCTGCCGGCTTCGCCTGCGAGCGCCTCGATGCGGGGCCGCCCGACGCGCCGGATGCCCGCGTCGGCAACCTCTTCGCGGTTCATGCCGGCCCGCGGCCCGGCCCGACCGTCGTGCTGCTGGGCCATGTCGACGTGGTGCCGCCCGGCCCGCTGGCGGCGTGGCGCAGCGACCCCTTCGTGCCCACCCACCGCGACTCGCGGCTCTACGGCCGCGGCGCGGCCGACATGAAGACCGCCGTCGCGGCGATGACGGTGGCCGCCGAGCAGTTCGTCGCCGGGTCGCCGGGCCACGCCGGCCGGGTGGCCCTGCTCTTCACGAGCGACGAGGAAGGCCAGGCGCTGCACGGCGTGCGTCACGTCGTCGAGGTGTTCGCGGCACGCGGCGAGAAGCTCGACGCCTGCATCGTGGGCGAGCCGACCTCCGTCGAACGGCTGGGCGACATGATCAAGAACGGCCGCCGCGGCACGCTGTCCGGGCGCCTGCTCGTCAAGGGCGTGCAGGGGCACGTGGCCTATCCGCAGCTGGCCCGCAACCCGGTGCACGAGTTCGCGCCGGCGCTCGCCGAGCTGGCGGCGACGCGCTGGGACGAAGGGAACGAGCACTTTCCTCCGACCACCTGGCAGGTCAGCAACCTCAACGCCGGCACCGGCGCGCTGAACGTCATTCCGGGCACGGTGACTTGCGAGTTCAACTTCCGCTACAGCACCGAGTCGACCCCCGAGGGGCTGAAGCAGCGCGTGCACGAGATCCTGGCGCGCCACCGCGTCGAGCACGAGATCGCCTGGACCCACGGCGGCGACCCCTTCCTGACGCGGCCGGGCACCCTCTCCGAGGCGTTGAGCGCCGCGATCGCGGCCGAGTGCGACGGCCTCGTTCCCGAGCTGTCCACCACCGGCGGCACCTCGGACGGCCGCTTCATCGCCCGCCTGTGCCCCCAGGTGGTGGAGTTCGGCGTCGTCAACGCCAGCATCCACAAGGTCGACGAATGGGTCGATGTCGCGAGCGTCGCGCCGCTGACCCGCATCTACCGGCGCACCATCGCCGCACTGCTGGCACCGTGAAGCTCATCGACTGCGTCGAGCGGGCAGCCGCACGGCTGCAGTCCGCGGGGGTCGCCTTCGGCCACGGCACCGACAACGCCTTCGACGAGGCGGCCTGGCTCGTGCTGTGGCGTCTGGGCCTGCCACTCGACGCGCTGGACGAGCAGGCCGAGCGGCCGCTCTCCGCCACGGAACGGGCCGGCGTGGAGCGGCTCGTCGACGAGCGCATCGAGAGCCGCCGCCCGGCGGCCTACCTCACCGGCGAGGCCTGGTTGCATGGCGTCCCGTTCTTCGCCGACGAGCGCGCCATCGTGCCGCGTTCGCTGCTGGCCGAACCGCTGCTGGACGGCACGCTGGAGACCCTGCTCGGACGCGAGCCCCGGGCCGTGCTCGACCTGTGCACGGGCAACGGCAGTCTCGCCGTGCTGGCCGCGCTCGCCTGGCCGGAGGCACGCCTGCTCGGCACCGATCTCAGCGGCGAGGCGCTCGCGCTGGCGCGACGCAATGTCGAGCGCCACGGCCTGGGCGCGCGCGTGGAACTGCGCCAGGGCGACGGCCTCGCCGCGCTGGGCGTCGGCGAGCGCTTCGACCTCGTGCTGTGCAACCCGCCTTACGTGAACGCCCGCTCGATGGCCGCGCTGCCGGCCGAGTTCCGCGCCGAGCCCGCGATGGCGCTGGCCGGCGGCCCGGACGGAATGGACTTCGTGCGGCCGCTGATCGCGGGCGTGGCCCGACATCTGCAGCCCGACGGTGCGCTTGCGCTGGAGATCGGGCACGAGCGGGCGCACTTCGAGGCAGCCTTCCCGTGGCTCGCACCGTTGTGGCTGGCCACCAGCGCAGGCGACGACGGGGTGCTGTGGCTCGACCATGAACAGCTGCGCTCGCGCCCGGAGGCGCAGGCGCTGCCGCGGGGCTCGGGGGCGACGCGATGATCACGGTGCGCAACGTCACGCTCCGCCGCGGCGCCAACGTCGTGCTGCAAGGGGCCGGCTTCACGCTGAACCCCGGCGAGAAGGCCGGCCTCGTCGGGCACAACGGCGCCGGCAAGTCCAGCCTCTTCGCGCTGCTCGCCGGCCGCCTGCACGCCGATCGCGGCGACGTGGACCTGCCGCCACGCTGGCAGATCGGCGAGGTCGCGCAGCACATGCCGGAGACCGAGGACGCGGCCACGCAGTTCGTGCTGCAGGGTGACGCACCGCTGATGCGGGCGCAGGCCCAGCTGGCCGCCGCCGAGGCCGCGGACGACGGGCACGCCATCGCCGAGGCGCACGTGGCGCTCGACGAGGCCGGTGCCTTCGACGCACGCGCGCGCGCCCAGGCGCTGCTGCTCGGCCTCGGCTTCAAGGCTGGCGAGCTCGACGCGCCGGTCAACAGCTTTTCCGGCGGCTGGCGCATGCGGCTGCAACTGGCGCGTGCACTGATGTGCCCGGCGGACCTGCTGCTGCTCGACGAACCCACGAACCACCTCGACCTCGACGCCCTCGTGTGGCTGGAGAGCTGGCTGCAGCGCTTCGCCGGCACGCTGCTCGTGATCAGCCACGACCGCGAGTTCCTCGATGCGGTCACGCGCGTGACGCTGCACGTCGACCAGGGCCAGGTGACGCGCTACGCCGGCAACTACACCGCCTTCGAGGGGATGCGCGCCGAGCGCCTGAGCCAGGCTGCCAGCGCCTATGCGCGGCAGCAGGAACGCATCGCCCACCTGCAGCGCTTCATCGACCGCTTCAAGGCCAAGGCCACGAAGGCCAAGCAGGCGCAGAGCCGGGTGAAGGCGCTCGCCCGCATGGAGAGGCTCGCGCCCGTGCTGACGGCGAGCGACTTCCAGTTCGAGTTCCGCGAGCCCGCCAGCCTGCCCAACCCGATGCTCGTGCTTCGCGACGTGGTCTGCGGCTACGGCGAGAAGGCCGTCGTCCGCGGCGTCAACCGCACGGTGCTGGCGGGCCAGCGCATCGGCATCCTCGGCGCCAACGGCCAGGGCAAGTCGACGCTGGTCAAGACCATCGCGCGCGTGCTGCCGTCCCTCGCCGGCACCGTCACCGAGGGCAAGGGCCTCGCGATCGGCTACTTCGCCCAGCAGGAGATGGACCTGCTGCACGCCGACGACACGCCGCTGCAGCTGATGACGCGCCTGGCGCGCGAAGCGGCGCAGGCGGGGCTCGCGCAGGAGGACACGCGCGAGCAGGCGCTGCGCAACTTCCTCGGCCAGTTCCGGTTCGACGGCGAGATGGTGCTGCGCGCCGTGGGCACGCTGTCCGGCGGCGAACGCGCGCGGCTCGTGCTGGCCACGATCGTCTGGCACCGGCCGAACCTGCTGCTGCTGGACGAGCCGACCAACCACCTGGACCTGACGACGCGCGAGGCGTTGTCCATCGCGCTGAACGAGTTCGAGGGCACGGTCCTGCTCGTCAGCCACGACCGCGCCCTGCTGCGCGAGGTGTGCGACGAGTTCTGGCTGGTGACGCGCGGCGGCGTCGAGCCCTTCGACGGCGACCTCGACGACTACCAGCGCTGGCTGCTCGAGCTCAGCCGGGCCACGGTGCGTGGCGTCGAGGCGCCCGCGCGCCCCACCTCGCCGCCGCCCACGAAGGCCTCGGCGCGGTCCGCCTCCGACACGGCCGCATCCGGCGGCCAGGCGCCCTCGTCAACGTCCGTCGGGGCGGCAGCGGCTCCGGGGGCAGCCGCCGTGTCGGCGCGGGACGATCGAAAGGCCAAGGCCCAGGCCCGTTCCAGGCTGGCGGAGAGCACACGGCCGCTGCGCATCGAACTGGCACAGATCGACAAGCGGCTCGAGCTGCTCGCGAGTGAACGGCAGTCCACCGAGGCCGCACTCGTCGATGGCGGCCTGCAGCCGGCCGAGATCGCCGAGCACGGCCGACGGCTCAACCACATCGCCGCGGAGACGGCCATGCTCGAGGAGCGCTGGCTCGAGCTGCAGGAGCAGCTCGAGTCCCTCAAGGCCGCCGGCTGAGGGGCGGCGCGTCAGCGACCGCGCCCCGGATGGCCCGGATGGCCCGGATAACCCGGATAGGACGGGTAGGGATCGCGACGGTCCGGAATGCCGTCGCGGTCGCGGTCGTGGCGAGGGACGCCGTCGTAGCGGTCACGACGATTCGGGATGCCGTCGCCGTCCACGTCCCAGCGCGGGTTGTAGAGCCGGTCGCGGTGGTTCGGAATGCCGTCACCGTCGACATCCCAGCGCCTCGGCTCGCGGTAGACGACCCGGGGATGCACCGGCCGATGCACATGCACCTGCGGCACCGGTGGCGGCGGCAGCACGACACCGGGCAGGACGACACGCGGCAACGTCACCGCTGGTGTGCCGATGGTGACGGACCAGTTCACTTCCGGTGCTTCGTGTGCCCGGGCAGCGCCGGCGGCGGCGACGCCGGCAACGAGAGCCAGGGCGACGATGATGGGACGTTGGCGGTTCATGCATCCACTCCTTGCTGGGTCTGCGGCTCGCCAGCGGCGCCCGCCCTCCGACAACGACGTGCGCGGCGCGGCGGTTCACGCCGCTCTGTTCAGCCGCGGTAAAGCTCTGTGAAGCGCCTCCCCCGACCGGGGGGGCCGGCTGGACGCCGATCGGTGCCATTGAATTGCACACAATTCAATTGCTCGCTATAATTTTCTTGATGAGATCCCGCTCTTCTGCCGGTGCCGACCCGCGCTGGCTCCAGCTCGACCATCAGCTGTGCTTTGCGCTGTACTCGGCCTCGCTGGCGATGACCAAGCTGTACAAGCCGCTGCTCGATCCGCTCGGCCTGACCTACCCGCAGTACCTCGTCATGCTCGTGCTGTGGGAGCAGGACGGCCTGGCCGTCTCGGAGATCGGCGCGCGCCTGCAGCTCGACTCCGGCACGCTGACACCGCTGCTCAAGCGGCTGGAGGCCTCCGGGCTCGTGCACCGGCTGCGCGACACCGAGGACGAACGGCGCGTTCGTCTGCAGCTCACGCCGGCCGGCCGCTCCCTCAAGGCCCGCGCGCGCGCCATCCCCGAGGCCGTGGCCGGTGCCAGCGGCTGCCGGCTCGACGAGCTGGCGGCGCTCACGTCGCGCCTGCACGCGCTGCGCGAGCAGATCGTTCAGTCCGCGTCGGGCACCCGCCTCGACTGACGCCTCGGCTGACGCCCTCGTTCCGACGCGCCCCGGCCCGAGTCGGCCGCCGGGCCGAGACCCTCCACCCCTGAGCCGGCTTTGCCGGCCCCACCCACGCCCAAGGAGCAAACGATGACCCTCGAGAAGACCCTGTACACCGCCCGCGCCACCACCAGCGGCGGCCGCCGCAACGGCAAGTCGCAGTCCAGCGACGGCCAGTTGACGGTGACCCTCAATGCGCCGAGGGAACTCGGCGGCAACGGCGACGGCACGAACCCGGAGCAGCTCTTCGCGGCCGGCTACTCGGCCTGCTTCCTGGGGGCGATGCAGTTCATTGCCGGCACGCAGAAGCTCGTGCTGAGCCCCGAGACCGCGATCACCGCCGACGTCGGCTTCGGCCCGCTGTCCGGCGGCAGGAAGGGCTTCGGCGTCTCGGTGGCGATGCAGATCAAGGTGCCCGGCCTCGACAAGGCGCAGGCCGAGTCGCTCGTTGCCGCGGCGCACGAGGTGTGCCCGTACAGCAATGCGACCCGAGGCAACATCGACGTCACGCTGACGGTGGTCTGAGCGCGGCCGCCGGTGCGCTCCGGGCGCTCAGGCGCCCGTGACGATCAGGTCGAGCATCAGCTCGATACGCGCCTGGGGCGCAGTGAGCGGCCCGGCGGACGGCAGCGAGTCCGGCCGGCTGCCGACCACGCCGCCGAGCTGGCACCGCGAGGCGCGCCGCACGACCACGCCGGCCGCTTCCGCGCGCCGCGCCGCCTGCACGAGGTTGCGGTGCACGCTGCCGTTGCCCGTGCCGGCGACGACGATGCCGCGGGCACCGGCCGCCACGAGCGAATCGATGACCTCGCCACGCGCGCCGGCGTGGCTCGTCACGACGTCGACGACGGGCCACGCGGAAGCCGGCGGCAGCGCGACCGCCGCGGCGTGCAGCGGCTCGTCGGGCCAGGCGCGATAACGCCTCAGCGCGCCGTCGGCGAACACCCCGAGCGGGCCGGCATCTCCGGCATCGAAGGCCTCGACGCGGTAGCCGTGCACCTTGCGCACGTCGTTGCCGGCGAACGCCTTGCCCGCGAAGGCGACCAGCACACCCCTGGCGCCCGGTGTCATGGCCAGCGTCACCGCATCGAGCAGGTTCTGCGGCCCGTCGGCCGACAGGGCGGTCGCCGGCCGCATGGCCGCCGTGAACACCACCGGCTTGTGCGCACCGAGCGTGCGATGCAGGAAGTACGCCGTCTCCTCGAGCGTGTCGGTGCCGTGCGTCACGACGAGGCCCGTCACCTCGGGACGCGCGAGCACCGCCTGCGCGCGCTCGCGCAGCGCCAGCCACGTCGCGTGGTCCATGTCGCAGCTGTCGAGCTGCGCCAGTGTCTCCGCCTCGATGGCGAGGTCGCTTCGCGTGGCAAGCGCGGGCACCGCCGCCACCAGTGCCGAGGCAGCGAGCTGCCCGGCCTTGTAGCCGACGTGGTCGTCGGCACGGGCCGCGACCCCGGCGATGGTGCCTCCGGTGCCCAGGACGACCACGGTGGCCGTGGCCCCGTTGCTCGCAGTGCTTGGCATGTGCGCTCTTCTGGATGAAAATACAGTTACTGGACAAACAGCCAGCCCGGATGCTGCCGCGGCCTCGCGGCAGCGGTACCCGGCCCCACCGCCATGGACGACAGCCCCAAGCTCACCGCCCGCCAGCAGCAGATCCTCGATCTCGTGCAAAGCGCCATCGAGCGCACCGGAGCGCCGCCCACGCGGGCCGAGATCGCAGCCGAGCTCGGCTTCCGCTCGGCCAACGCGGCCGAGGAGCACCTGCAGGCACTGGCCCGCAAGGGCGTGATCGAACTCGCGCCGGGCACCTCGCGCGGCATCCGCTTGAAGTCTGACACACTGCGTGCGCTGAACGCGGCGCGCCTGTCGCAGTACGGCAAGCAGTACGCGCTGCCATTGCCGAGCCTGGCGCAGCTGACGTTGCCCCTGGTCGGCCGCGTCGCCGCCGGCAGCCCGATCCTCGCGCAGGAGCACATCGACCAGACGTTCCTGGTCGAGGCGTCGATGTTCCAGCGCCGCCCCGACTACCTGCTCAAGGTGCGTGGCATGAGCATGCGCGACGCCGGCATCCTCGACGGCGACCTGCTCGCCGTGCAGAAGGCCACCGACGCGAAGAACGGCCAGATCGTGGTCGCACGGCTCGGAGACGACGTCACGGTCAAGCGCTTCCGCCGCACGCGCAGCGGCATCGAGCTGATCCCCGAGAACCCGGAGTTCGAGACCATCGTGGTGCCGCCTGGCACCGAGGGGTTTGCGCTCGAGGGGCTGGCCGTCGGGCTGATCCGCAACACGATGCTCATGTGAGCCAGGGCGCCAGCCGCCCATCGGCACGGTCGGCGGGCGGGCCGCGTCGCGGCAGGGCGGGGGTCGGGCACACCCCGGTGCCGGGGCCGATCTCCGGCGCGGAAAAGGCCGACTCCAGGCGCGCTGATCAGCGCATTGCGCGTGGGCTGCGCGCGCGACGATGACGACATGCCGGTCTGAAGTTCCGGCACCCGTGTCCGATATCACGCCCATGCCGCTGCCCACCGAAGACCACCGCCGGCCCACGAAACGCCTCGGGCACGTCGTCCGCTTCGCGGCCGGTGCCCGCGCCGGCCGGCGCTCCACCCTCGGCCCGGGTACCAGCAGCCTCAAGCTGGACTCGTCGCCGCCGTCGCTTCGCCACGCGCCCGACTCCGCCTGGCAGCGCTTCATGTTCTGGCTGCTGGCGCCGGCGCCGCAGGACGCCGCCCCGCCGCTGAACCGCCTGCCGCGCGTGCGCGACGACTTCATGTTCGCGGTGTCCGACCTGCCCGGCGAGGCGGCTCACGTGCTGCGGCGCCGCATCCTTCATGCGCATTCGCTGCGCGACCTGTGGCACCTGCGTGCCGATCTCTTCAGCCTGGTCAGCATCGAGCACTCGCAGGCCGAGGCCGAGGATCGCCTGCTGCGCCTGAACCGCCACTTCCCGATGCGCGCTTCCCGCTCGCAGTTCGGCCGGCTCGGAGGTCTGTGAGATGTCCAGGATCCCCCGTGCACCGCGCGACTACACGGCCGGCGCCCCCACGGGCGACCGCCTTGCGGCCATCGCCGCGCGCCGCGCCTTCGTCTCGCTCAAGCTGACCTTCACCGATGCCGTCGCCGTGCTCGAAGGCACGCGGGCGCAGTGGTTGCGCCAGCAGGTGCGGGCTGCCGAGCACCCTGTGGACCTGTGGCTGCTGAGGGCGTCGCTGTTCAGCGAGCTCGCCGGCAACCAGCCCGAACGGCGCCAGCAACGCCAGCGCGTGCGCCGCGCGCTCGAAGCGGCCTTCGCCGAGCCTCAGCCCACCACGGCCTTCGGCGCCGGCCTGGGCACGTACTTCGGCACCGTCTGAGCCCGCTCCCGGGCGCGCGGCAGCCGCCGGCTGCGGCCGCGCGGCGGCGCGCCCCCAGGCACTAGGCCGCCTTCACGCGCGCGTTGAAGGTGCGCCGGAACTTCTCGACCTTCGGCGCCACGACGAAGGCGCAATAGCCCTGGCCCGGGTGGTTGGCGAAGTAGTGCTGGTGATAGTCCTCCGCACGCCAGTAGTTCGCCAGCGGCGCCAGCTCGGTGACCACCTTGCCGCGGTGGGCCTCCTGCGCCGCCGCGACCACTTGGCGCACCACCGCCTCCTGCGCCGGCTCGTGCCAGTAGATGCCGCTGCGGTACTGCGGGCCGACGTCGTTGCCCTGGCGGTTCAGCGTGGTCGGGTCGTGGATGTGGAAGAAGATCTCGAGGATCTCCTTCAGCGAGATCCGTGCCGGATCGAAGCGCACCTGTACGACCTCGGCGTGGCCCGTGCGCCCGCCGCAGACCTGCTCGTAGGTGGGCGCCTGGACATGGCCGTTGCTGTAGCCGCTCTCGACGGCGAGAACACCGTCGACGAGTTCGTAGACGGCCTCCAGGCACCAGAAGCAGCCACCGGCCAGCGTGATGGTCTCGTGCGCAGCAGCAGGGTTCATCGCGGGCATCTCTCCTGGTTCTCGGGTACGGGCGAACGGGCGGCCTCACGCCGGATCGGTGCCGACGGCCGGCATCGGCGGGCATCGCGCGGCCCCGATGCTGTCGCCGCGGCCCGCGGCGTCCTTACACTCGCCCGATTATCGGAAGGCATCGGCAACCCCACCGGCCGCGAGGCCCCTCGGAACAGGCATGAACGACTTCCTCCTCTGGCTGGGCATCGACGCCTGGCGGCCGGTGCTCAGCGCGATGCTCATGCCGCCCGTGCCCTTTCTCCTGCTGGTGCTCGTCGGCGCCCGCCTGTTCAGCCGCTACCGGGTGCGCGCGTGGCTGGTCGTGCTGCTCGGCTGCCTCGGCGTCTGGGCCAGCTGCACGCAGATCGTCGGCTACGGCCTGACGCACTGGCTGCTGCCACCGACGCGCTCGCTCACGCCCACCGAGATCGGCGAGCTGAAGAAGGCACCGCGCACCGCCATCGTGGTGCTCGGCGCCGGCCACCGCGACCTCGCGCCCGAGTACGGGGTCTCCGAGCTGCAACCGATGGGCCTCGAGCGCCTGCGCTTCGGCCTCTGGCTCTCGCGCCAGACCGAGCTGCCCCTGCTCTTCAGCGGCGGGCGGGCGCACGGGTCCGCGCCGGGCCAGAGCGAGGCCGAGATCGCGGCACGCACTGCCGAGCGCGATTTCGGCCGCCCGCTGCGCTGGACCGAGACCGATTCACGCGACACGCGCGAGAACGCGCTGCGCTCGGTGGCGCTGCTGCGGCGCGAAGGCATCGAGCGCATCGTCGTCGTCACGCACGGCTACCACATGCCGCGCGCACTGGACAACTTCCAGCGTGCGCTCGCCCAAGGCGGCGCCAGCATGCAGGTGGTCGCCGCGCCGATGGGCATCACACCCCTGTTCAGGGCGCGGACGATCGACTTCCTGCCGACGCGCTCGGGCTACAACCAGGTCCTGCTGGTGCTGCACGAGTTCTTCGGGCGACTCATCGGCGCCTGATCCGGCGCCTGATCCGGCGCCTGATCCGGCCGTCGAACCGGCCCTTCAGCGCTGACGGACCCGCCGCCTGGCCGGCGCCAGGTCCCGGGCGCGGGCCGCCGGCGACGCGCGAAACCTCCCTCGGGCCCACGCCGGGCCACGCCGAGGCCCGCCTGCGACGCCCTCAGGCCGGCCAATGCGCCTGCAGCACCGGCGCCACCGAGGGGTGGCCCTCGATGCGCAGCAGCGTCTCGTGCAGGACCGGCCGCGCCCGCGACAGGTAGGCGCGCGCGCCCGACCAGCGCGACACGACCACGGCGAGGAACTCCAGCGCCCCCGGGCGGCGCGCACCGCAGAACCAGGGGCGAGCCTCGAACGTGTCAGCGAAGATCGCCCAGTGCCGATGCAGGCGCGCCCTCGCCGCCGCGCGCACCTTCTCGCGGGCCGCGCTCGAGGTGGCCGTCGTCCACCGCTCGGGGTAGTCGGCCACCGACAGGGCCGCGTAGCAGTTGGCGGCGATGAAGACGAGCCCGCGGATGGCCTGCGCGCGCGGCGCCGGGCGCGTCGGCAGCAGGCCTGCGCCGGGCTCGACGAGCCCGAGGTGGATGAGGATCGCCGCGCTCTCGGTGAGCACGGCGCCGTCGGGGAGCACGAGCGTGGGGATCTGACCGAGGGGATTGAGAGCCGCCAGTTCGGATTGCGCCGAGTCGTCCTCCCAGCTGGAGGCACGCACGACGCGGTAGGGCCAGCCGCAGCGGCGCAGGGCCATCTCCACCGCCGCCGAACCCGAGCCCTGCGAGCCGTAGAGCGTGCAGGCCGGGTCGCTCCCGCGGGATCTCGCAGTGCCAGCTCGAGCCATCTCACGCACCTCCGGCGGCCTACCAGATCAACGCCGCGATGAAGATCCCGACCATCACGAAGGCAATCACCACCTTGGCCAGCATGCCGGCGAGCAGGCCCAGCCACGTGGCCACGCCGACCTTCACCGCCTGCCCGTGGTCGCGCCGGGCGAGATACTCGCCGATCGCCGCGCCCACCAGCGGCAGGAAGAGCACGCCGACGAAGCCGAGCAGCAGGCCGGCCACGGTGCCGATCGCCGCACCCACCAGCGCCTGCCGGCTTGCGCCGGCCTTCTTGGCCCCGAGCAGGCTGGCGATGTAGTCGAGCACCCACGCAACGACGGCCAGCACCGCAATCACCGACAGCGTGCCCACGCCGACGCGCGCGAAGTCGTCGATCCAGGCGCCGAGCGCTGCGCCGGCCAGCACGAAGGCCGTGCCGGGGAGCGCCGGCAGCACCGTGCCGGCCAGCCCGACGACGATGAGCGCCGCGCAGGCGATCCACAGCAGGGTGACGGTCACTGGGGCTTCCCGAAGCTTCGACGAGGGGATGATGCTAGCGACGCCGCCACGCGTGGGGTCTTTAGGCCGCCCGCCGGGTTTGCCTCACACTCCGTGTCCGTAGGCGCAACCGGGGGCCTTTGTCCTCGGGGCGACTCGCAGCAAACACCTGGAGACTCCCGAGATGAAGACCTGGTTGATCGGCGCGTTGATGGTGGCGGTGGCCACGACCTTCGCACCCCTCGACGCCGATGCGAAGCGCCTGGGCGGTGGCAAGTCCACCGGCACCCAGCGCAGCATGCCCGAGCGGACCGCGCCGTCGTCCACGACGCCGCCCACGCAGGCGCCGGCCGCCACGCCCGGCCAGCAGGCCGCGGCCCCGGCAGCGGCTGCCGCGCCCGCGGCAGGCACGGCAGCGGCGGCAGGCAAGCGTTCCTGGCTCGGCCCCATCGCCGGCCTCGCCGCCGGCCTGGGACTGGCCGCACTGATGAGCCATCTCGGCCTCGGCGAAGCGTTCGCGAATTTCCTCATGCTGGCGCTGCTCGTGGTGGCCGCCATCGCGCTGGTGATGTTCATCCGCCGTCGCATGGCCGGGTCGGGCGCCCCGCGCCCCGCGCTCGCAGGAGCGGGGGCTGGCGCGGGAGCCGGCACCCAGGTGGCGTGGCCCGCGCCGGCAGGCGGCGAGCAGTCGTCGGCGCCGCTGCAGCGCCAGATGGACCCGGCGATCGCTTCGCCGGCCACGGGCCCGCAGGGCGCCGCGCCCGCGGGGACGGCCCCGCTGGCGCCGGCCTTCGTGCCCGCCGCCTTCGACAGCGAGGGCTTCGAGCGCGTTGCCAAGGCCATCTTCATCCGCATGCAGGCGGCCAACGACGCCGGCAACCTCGACGACCTGCGTCAGTTCACGACGCCGGAGATGTTCGCCGAACTCAAGGTCGACCTGCTGGAGCGCGGTCCGGCGCCGCAGACGACCGAGGTGAAGAGCGTCGAGGCGCGCGTGATCGACGTGGCCGACGAGGGCGATCGCCAGGTGGTCAGCGTCCGCTACCTCGGCGAGATCGTCGAGGCGCCCGGCGCGGCGCCCGAGAAGTTCGACGAGGTCTGGCACCTCGTGCGCCCGCGCGGCAGCGAGGGTGGCTGGGCGATCGCCGGCATCGAGCAGATGCCGGGCTGACCCCGGACGTCGGCGATCGAGGCGGCGCGCTCGGCGCTCCCTCGGCAAGCCGTCGGCGGCGACCGAAGACCTCGCTCGCCGCACCCCGGAAGAACGGGCCGCTCGATGCGGCCCGTTCGCTTTCCGGATCGGCCCTCAGGCGGGCTGCCGGACCGGAGGGGCCACCTGCCGGTGGCTCGACAGCCATCGCTCGCCGGCACTGCCGTCGCCCTGCAGCGGATGGAAGTCGGCGCGCAGGTACTCGCGCCATGGCCTGAAGCCGCATCGCACGAAGCCGCCGCGGCCAAAGAGCGTGCGCCAGGCACTGACCCATGTGGACGGCTTGAACAGCGTGCCGTCGTGCCAGAGGTTGTTGACCGTCTGCCGAACGGTGTCGACGACGAAGTTGATGCTGACGATGCGGAAGAGGCGCTTGCGCCACGACTCGTTGCCGCCGAGCTCTCGGTACAGGTCGAAGGCCGTGCTGCGATGCTCCAGCTCTTCGGCGGAGTGCCACTGCCACAGCGTCACCAGCCTCGGCTCGGTGCCCTCGAGCAACCAGGGGTGCGCGAGCAGGTGCTGCGCGAAGATGGCCGTCCAGTGCTCGGTGGCGGCGGTGACACCCGCCCAGGGCCGCGGGTCGGCCACGGGGTCCATCATCCGGCGCCGCCTCGCGACGATCCGCCGTTCCCAGTGATTGACGAGCCCCTGGGTCGCCAGGTGGGCATTGAAGCGCTCGTGGATGCGGCGATGCGTCGCCTCCTGGCCGATGAATCCCTGCACCTCGGCAGCCAGGGCCTGGCGCCGCTCCTCCGGCAGCGCCGCGAGGCCCTTCTTCACCGAGTCGATGAACAGCTGCTCGCCGACCGGGAAGCTCATCGACAGCGCGTTGAACAGCGCCGTGCGGAACGCATCGCCCCCGCACCAGTGGCGGTCGAAGGGCGTCTCCAGGTCCACCTGAAGGCGGCGAACGGTCAGCGTGGTCATGGTCTGTGGCCGGGCGATCGCGAGGTCAGCGGATCCACCGGCGGGCATTGTGGAACATGCGCATCCACGGGCTCGGGGCGGCGACATCGCCTGGGCCGCGCCAGCTCATCTGGGCGTTGCGGAATACACGCTCGGGGTGCGGCATCAGCGCCGTGAAGCGGCCGTCGTCGGTCGTCACGCCGGTGAGGCCGCCCGGGCTGCCGTTGGGGTTGAACGGGTAGCGCTCGGTCGGCTGGCCGCGGTGGTCGACGAAGCGCATCGCGCGCTGCACCGCGGCGGCGTCGCCGCGCTGCGAGAAGTCGGCGTAGCCCTCGCCGTGCGCCACGGCGATCGGGATGCGGCTGCCGGCCATGCCGGCGAAGAACAGGCTCGGGCTGTCGAGCACTTCCACCAGCGACAGACGGGCCTCGAACTGCTCGCTGCGGTTGCGCGTGAACCTCGGCCACGCCGCCGTGCCAGGGATCAGCGGGCTCAGCGCCGCCATCATCTGGCAGCCGTTGCACACGCCGAGAGCGAACACGTCCTTTCGGGCGAAGAAGGCCGCGAAACCGTCGGCCAGCGCCGGATTGAAGAGGATCGAGCGCGCCCAGCCCTCGCCGGCGCCGAGCGTGTCGCCGTAGCTGAAGCCGCCACAGGCGACGAGCCCCTGGAACTGCGACAGCCGGGCACGGCCGGCCTGCAGGTCGCTCATGTGCACGTCGAACGTCTCGAAGCCCGCCTGCGCCATCGCGTAGCTCATCTCGACGTGCGAGTTGACTCCCTGCTCGCGCAGGATGGCGACGGCCGGACGCGTCGTGTGCACGGCGGGAGCCCCAGGCGCCGCGGAGGCGCCGGCGTCGAAGGTCAGGTGCACGTGCAGCCCCGGATCGTCGGCGTCGCCGGCGGCCTCGTGCTCGGCGTCGGCCATCGCGGGGTTGTCGCGCTGGCGGGCGATGCGCCAGCTCACGGTGTCCCACTCGAGGTGGAGTTCCGGCAGCGGCGCGCCGAACACGCACTTCGTGTCGCGCCACACCTCCATCACGCCACGCGTGTTGGGCTTGCCGATCACGTGCGCATGGCGCGCCAGGCCGTGCCGGCGCAGCACCGCGAAGACGGCGTCGCGCTCGCTCGTGCGCACCTGCAGCACGACGCCCGGCTCCTCGTTGAACAGCGCCTTCAGCGTCAGCTCGTTGCGCCGCTCGCTCACCTGCGACGCCCAGTTCTTGCTGTCGCCGTACTCGGCGCGGCTGTCGCCGATGCCGTCGCCCTCGGTGACGAGGATGTCGACGTTCAGGGCCACGCCGACATGCCCGGCGAACGCCATCTCGCAGACGCAGGCCCAGAGGCCGCCGTCGCTGCGGTCGTGGTAGGCGAGCAGCTGCCCGGCGGCGCGCAGTTCGTTCACCGCCGCCACCAGCGCCTTCAGCGCCGCCGGGTCGTCCAGGTCGGGCACTTCATGGCCGAAGCGGCCGATCACCTGTGCCAGCATCGAGCCGCCCATGCGCATGCGGCCGGCTCCGAGGTCGACGAGGATGAGCGTCGTGTCCCCCGCCTCCGCCGGCGCCGCGAGCTGCGGCGTCAGCGTGCCGCGCACGTCGTCCAGCGTCGCGAAGGCGCTGACGATCAGCGACACGGGCGCCGTCACCTGCCGGTCGTCCTGCCCGACCTTCCAGCGCGTGCGCATCGAAAGCGAATCCTTGCCCACCGGGATGCCGATGCCGAGCGCCGGCGCGAGCTCCAGGCCGACGGCCTTGACGGTGTCGTAGAGCGCCGCGTCCTCGCCCGGTTCGCCGCAGGCGGCCATCCAGTTGGCGCTGAGCTTCACGCGCGCAAGCTCGATCGGCGCGGCCAGGAGATTGAGCACCGCCTCGGCCACGGCCATGCGCCCCGACGCCGGCGCATCCAGCGCCGCCAGCGGCGTGCGCTCGCCCATCGCCATCGCCTCGCCACGCAGGCCGGCGTAGTCGGCGAGCGTGACGGCACAGTCGGCCACCGGCACCTGCCACGGCCCGACCATCGGGTCGCGGTGGCTGAGGCCCCCCACCGTGCGGTCGCCGATCGTGACGAGGAACCGCTTGCTCGCCACCGTCGGGTGGCGCAACACGTCGCGTGCGACGACCTCGAGCTTCACGCCGGTCAGGTCGAGCGGCGGCTCGCTGCGCGCCACGCGCCGCACGTCGCGGTGCATGCGCGGCGGCTTGCCGAGCAGCACCTCCATCGGCATGTCGATGACGCGCTCGCCGCCGGCGGCGGACTCCACCACGAGCTCGGCCGGCGTCTCGCCGCGCGCGGTGCCGACGACGGCGAACGGGCAGCGCTCGCGCGCGCACATCTGCTCGAAGAGCGGCAGCAGGTCCGGCGCGATCGCCAGCACGTAGCGCTCCTGGCTCTCGTTGCACCAGATCTCGCGCGGCGCGAGGCCGCTCTCCTCCAGCGGCACCTTCGAGAGATCGAAGCGCGCGCCGAGGCCGGCGCCGTCGACGAGCTCCGGGAAGGCATTCGACAGGCCGCCCGCGCCGACGTCGTGGATGGCGAGGATCGGGTTGCGCTCGCCGAGCGCCCAGCAGTGGTTGATGACCTCCTGCGCGCGGCGCTGGATCTCGGGGTTGCCGCGCTGCACGCTGTCGAAGTCGAGCGCGGCGGTGTTGGTGCCGGCGGCCATCGAGCTGGCCGCGCCGCCGCCCATGCCGATGCGCATGCCCGGGCCGCCCAGCTGCACGAGCAGCGTGCCGGCGGCGAAGCGCACCTTGTGCGTCTGCGTGGCGGCGATTTGCCCCAAGCCGCCGGCGATCATGATCGGCTTGTGATAGCCGCGCACGACGCCCGCGACGCGCTGCTCGAAGACGCGGAAGTAGCCGCCGAGGTTGGGCCGGCCGAACTCGTTGTTGAACGCCGCGCCGCCGAGCGGGCCCTCGGTCATGATGGCCAGCGCACTCGCGATGTGCCCCGGCCGGCCGACCGGCTCGCGCTCCCAGGGCTCGGGCGCCTCGGCGCCACCGAGGTGCAGGTGGCTCACCGAGAAGCCCGTGAGGCCGGCCTTCGGGCGCGCGCCGCGGCCGGTGGCGCCCTCGTCGCGGATCTCGCCGCCGGCGCCGGTGGCCGCGCCGGGGAACGGCGAGATCGCCGTCGGGTGGTTGTGCGTCTCCACTTTCATCAGCACGTGCGCCACCTCGTGCCGCGCGCCGTAGACCGGGGCGTTGGTGAAACCCTGCGGCGCCCAGCGCTCGATGGGCCCGCCCTCCATCACCGCGGCGTTGTCGCTGTACGCCACCACGCTGTGCTGCGGCGAGACCTTCTCGGTGTGGCGGATCATGCCGAACATCGACAGCGGCTGGCGCTCGCCGTCGATCGTGAAGTCGGCGTTGAAGATCTTGTGCCGGCAGTGCTCGCTGTTGGCCTGCGCGAACATCATCAGCTCGACGTCGCTCGGGTTGCGGCCGAGCCTGCCGAAGGCCTCGACGAGGTAGTCGATCTCGTCGTCCGAGAGCGCGAGGCCGAACTCGGCGTTCGCGGCCACGAGCGCGCCGCGGCCCTGGCCCAGCACGTCGACATGTGCCAGCGGCGGCGCCGGCTGCGCGTCGAAGAGGTGGCGCGCTGCCTCGCGCTCGAAGGCCACGCTCTCGGTCATGCGGTCGTGCAGCAGCGCCGCGACGGCCGCGCGCTCGTCGTCGGCCAGCGGCTTGGCGCCGCCGAAGAGCCCGCCCTTCAGCGTCAGCCGGTACTCGGTGACGCGCTCGATGCGGTGCACCGCCAGGCCGCAGTTGCGGGCGATGTCGCTCGCCTTGCTGGCCCACGGCGACACGGTGCCCAGGCGCGGCATCACGACGACGAACTCGCCCTCGGCCGGGCCGCGGTAGGCCTCGCCGTAGTCGAGCAGCGCTGCGAGCTTGTCGAGCGCGGCACGTTCCGGCTCGGCATCGAACGCCACCCAGTGCACGTGGCGGGCGGCCACGCCGCTGATGCGGGGGCTCGCCGACTGCAGCCGCCGCAGCAGCGCCTCGGCCCGGAAGACGCTCAAGGCGTTGCCGCCCTCGAAGAACTGCAGGAGGAGGCGCGACTCGGGCATGCAATCTCGGGCTACGGGAAAGCCGGGGATTCTAGGTGGGTGGGCATAATCGCGACCCATGCGTTCCCAGGCTCACCTCGTCCGCCCCGCGCCGGCTCCTTCGCCGCGCGCGCGGTTCGTGCGACCCCTTGCCCCGGGCGGGCGTCCGGGTGGGCGCTGACATGCCCATCCCGCTGAAGACGGGCGCCGAGGTCGAGGGGATGCGCCTGGCCGGCCGCCTCGCGAGCGAGGTGCTGGACCTGCTGACGCCGCACGTCAAGCCCGGCGTGACCACGCTCGAGCTCGACCGCATCGCGCACGAGCACATCACGAAGGTGCAAGGCGGCATCCCGGCCACGCTCGGCTACGCGCCGCCCGGCTACCCGGCCTACCCCGCGTCGCTGTGCTCGTCGCTCAACGAAGTGGTGTGCCACGGCATCCCCGACGACCGGCCGCTGAAGAACGGCGACATCGTCAACATCGACGTCACCGTCATCAAGGACGGCTGGCACGGCGACAACAGCCGCATGTACGTCGTCGGCGAAGGCACCATTGCCGCGAAGCGCCTGTGCCGCATCACCTTCGAGGCGATGTGGAAGGGCATCGTCAAGGTCAGGCCCGGCGCGCGCCTGGGCGACATCGGCCACGCGATCCAGACCTTCGCCGAGGCGGCCGGCTACTCGGTGGTGCGCGAGTTCTGCGGCCACGGCGTCGGCGCCCGCTTCCACGAGGAGCCGCAGGTGCTGCACTACGGCCGCCCGGGCACGCTCGAGGAGCTGGTGCCGGGCATGATCTTCACGATCGAGCCGATGATCAACGCCGGCCGCCGCGAGATCAAGGAAGACCGGCGCGGCAACCGCCCTTACGACGGCTGGACGATCGTCACGCGCGACCGCTCGCTGTCGGCGCAGTGGGAGCACACGGTGCTGGTCACCGAGACCGGCTACGAGGTGCTCACCGTGTCCGCGGGCAGCCCGCCGCCACCCGACTTCGCACCGCTCGGCTACAACTCGCCCGTGGCCGTCGTGGCGGGCCAGGGCGGGGCGCCAGCGGCCGCAGCCACCGCACCGTGAGCCGGCACGCCCTCCGCCCGCCCGATCCCACCCAGAACGCCAGACCATGTCGGCCTTGCCCGAGCCGGGCCGCGGCCCCGGGCCCGGACCGCTGAGCCCGCCTCCACCACCACCGGCCGCCTCGGCCCTGCCGGCACTGCGGCACCAGTTCAAGAACGGCAAGGCCGGACTGGTCGAGCAGTTCCTGCGCACCCAACGGCCTACCGCGGCCACGGCGACGCGCCTGCTTCGGGCGCTCGCGCGGCATGTCGACGGCACGCTGTGCGCGCTGTGGGAGCAGCAACGGCTGACCGCGTTGGCGCCCGGCGCGGCGCTCGTCGCCGTGGGCGGCTTCGGGCGCGGCGAGCTGTTCCCGCAGTCCGACGTCGACCTGCTGGTGCTGCTGCCCGAGCCCGCCGCCGCTCCCGGGGCAGGCACCGAGGCGGGCGCCGAGCGCGGTGCCGACGGGCCGAGCCACGAGGCCGTCGCCGGATTCGTCACGGCCTGCTGGGACATCGGGCTCGAGTGCGGCTCGGCCGTGCGCACCGTGGCCGAGTGCGTGGCCGAGTCGGCCCGCGACGTGACGGTGCAGACCTCGCTGCTGGAGGCCCGCCTGGTCTGCGGCAGCAAGCGCCTGTTCGGTGCGCTGAAGTCGGCCCTGGAGCGGGCGATGGACCCGCGCGCGTTCCTCACGGCCAAGACGCTGGAGATGCGCCAGCGGCACGTCAAGTACGAGGGCACGCCGTACTCGCTGGAGCCCAACTGCAAGGAGAGCCCGGGTGGCCTGCGCGACCTGCAGGTGGTGATCTGGGTCGCGCGCGCGGCGGGGCTCGGGCGCACCTGGGCCGAACTGGCCGCCAAGGGGCTGATCACGCCCTTCGAGGCGAGCCAGCTCGTCAAGCACGAGGGCACGCTCAAGCTCGTGCGCGCGCGCCTGCACGCCGTGGCCGGTAGGCGCGAGGACCGGCTCGTCTTCGACCTGCAGACGTCGGTGGCCGAGAGCTTCGGCCTCAAGCCCACGAAGGACCAGCGCTCGTCCGAGGCGCTGATGCACCGCTACTACTGGGCGGCCAAGGCGGTGGCGCAGCTGAACCAGATCCTCATGCTCAACATCGAGGAGCGCATCGTCGGCTCGGAGAGCTCGCCGATGCGCCCCATCACGAGCCGCTTCCTCGATCGTGGCGGCGCGCTCGAGGTGGTGAGCGACGACCTCTACTTCCGCGAGCCGCACGCCATCCTCGAGACCTTCCTCGTCTTCGTGCAGACGCCGGGCCTGCAGGGCCTGTCCGCGCGCACGCTGCGCGCCCTGTACAACGCCCGCAACGTGATGGACGCGCGCTTCCGCCGCGACCCCGTGAACCACCAGCTGTTCATGGAGATCCTGCGCCAGCCCCGGGGGCAGACGCACGCGCTCAGGCTGATGAACCAGACCTCGGTGCTCGGGCGCTACCTGTGGGTCTTCCGGCGCATCGTCGGCCGCATGCAGCACGACCTGTTCCACGTCTACACCGTGGACCAGCACATCCTGATGGTCGTGCGCAACGTGCGCCGCTTCTTCATCCCCGAGCACGCGCACGAGTACCCGTTCTGCAGCCAGCTCGCCTCGCAGTGGGACAAGCCATGGCTGCTGTACATCGCCGCCATCTTCCACGACGTGGCCAAGGGGCGCGGCGGCGACCACTCCGAGCTCGGCGCCGCCGAGGCGCGACGCTTCAACCGCGACCACGGCATCGCCGGCGGCGATGCCCAGCTCATCGAGTTCCTCGTGCGGCACCACCTGACGATGAGCCACCTGGCGCAGAAGGAGGATCTCTCCGACCCCGAGGTGATCCGCGGCTTCGCGAAGACCGTCGCCACGCCGCGCCGCCTGAACGCGCTGTACCTGCTCACGGTGGCCGACATCCGCGGCACGAGCCCGAAGGTCTGGAACGCGTGGAAGGGCAAGCTGCTGGAGGACCTGTACCGCCTGACGCTGCGCGCCCTCGGCGGCGCGCAACCCGACACGCACGCCGAGATCGAGGCGCGCAAGGCCGAGGCGCGGCACATGCTCGCGCTGCACTCGGCGCTGCCCGGCACCGAGGAACCGCTGTGGAGGACGCTCGAGGTCAGCTACTTCGCGCGCCACGACGCCGCCGACATCGCCTGGCACGCGCGCTCGCTGTGGCGGCACGTGCAGACGCCGACGCCGATCGTGCGCGCCCGGCCCTCTTCCGTGGGCGAGGGCCTGCAGGTGCTCGTCTACTCGCCCGACCAGCCCGACCTCTTCGCGCGCATCTGCGGCTACTTCGACAACGCCGGCTTCAGCATCCAGGACGCGAAGATCCACACGACGCGCGCGGGCTACGCGCTCGACACCTTCCAGGTCACGAGCTCGCTCGTCGACGAGGAGGGCGAGGTCGACCACCGCAGCCTGATCTCGCTGGTGGAGACGCAGGCCGCGCAGGCGCTGGCCGCGAAGGGCCCGCTGCCCGAGCCGCGGCGCGGGCGCGTGTCGCGCCGCGTGCGCTCGTTCCCGGTCATTCCGCGCGTCTCGCTCGCCCCGGACGAACGCGCCCAGAGGTGGCTGCTCACCGTCTCGGCGAGCGACCGCAGCGGCCTGCTCTACGCCGTGGCGCGCGTGCTGGCGACCAACCACATCAACCTGCAGCTGGCCAAGGTCACGACCCTCGGCGAGCGCGTCGAGGACACGTTCCTCGTCGACGGCCCGCCACTGCAGCAGCCGAAGGCGCAACTGCGCATCGAGCGCGAGATCCTCGACGCGGTGGCCGCGCCCGCGTGAGATGACGACGCCCCGCCCGCTGCCCCCCGAGGGGGTTCTCAGTCCCTTCGGAACGGCCGGGTGGTACTGAAATGGCCGTGCAGCGGATCACCGCCGAGGCCGCGATCGCGCGGCTGGCCGCCTTCGACGCCGTCATCGACGCTCGCAGCGAGAGCGAGTTCGCCGAGGACCACCTGCCCGGTGCAGGCAACTGGCCGACGCTGAACGACGCCGAGCGCGCCGAGATCGGCACGCTGTACAAGCAGGTCTCCGCCTTCGAGGCGCGCAAGCGCGGTGCCGTCGTCGCCGCGCGCAACATCGCCGCGCACGTCGAGCGGGAGGCGCTCGGGCATCCGCGCGAGTGGGCACCCCTGGTCTACTGCTGGCGCGGCGGGCAGCGTTCGGGTTCGCTCGCCACCGTGCTCGACGCGATCGGCTTTCGAGTGCACGTGCTCGAAGGCGGATACCGCGAGTTCCGCCGCGCCGTGCTGCGCGAGCTGGAGGCCCTGCCGGCGCAGCGCGACCTGCGCGTGCTGTGCGGGCGCACCGGCAGCGGCAAGAGCCGCCTGCTGGTTGCGCTGGCCACCGCCGGCGCCCAGGTGCTCGACCTCGAGGCGCTGGCGCAGCACCGCGGCTCGGTGCTCGGCCTCGTGCCCGGGGAGGTGCAGCCATCGCAGAAGGCGTTCGAGACGGCTCTGTGGCTCGCGCTGCGCTCCTTCGACGCCACGCGCCCGGTCTGGGTGGAGAGCGAGAGCCGCACCATCGGACGCCTGCGCGTGCCCGAGACGCTGCTGGCGCGCATGCGCGCCGCGCCGTGCGTGGTGGTGCAGATGCCGTTGCCGGCGCGCGTGTCGCTGCTGATGGAGGACTACGGCCACTTCGTCCGCGATGCCGAGGCGACCGAGGCGTTCTGCGCCCGCCTCGAGGCGCTGCGCGAGCATCGCGGCGGCGACACCGTCGCGCGCTGGCAGGCCTCGGCCCGGGCCGGCCGCCATGCCGAGGTGGTCGAGGAACTGCTCGTGCAGCACTACGACCCGATCTACGAGCGGTCGATGGCGCGCAACTACGCGGGCTACGCCGGGGCTCCTGTGCTGCAGCTGGCCGATGGCGGCCCGGCGTCGCTCGCCGAGGCGGCCGGGCGCCTTTGCGCCCTCGCGCCGGGGCCGCGCGCCTGACCGCGCCCCCTGCCCGGCCACCTGACCGACATCAAGCGCCGCGGCCCGCGCGGGCCCTAGACTCGTCCGAGGCCGCGCCCCCGGCCGCCGCCATCCACCCACGCATCGCCGCCGCATGCCGACGCCGCCTCCTGCACCGCCCGCCGTCGGCGCACGGCCCCGAATCGCCGTGCGCGAGGTGTCGATGTCGCAGCCGCTCGACTGGCTCCGGCGCGGGCTCGAAGACCTGCTTCGATGCCCCGTGCCCGGGCTTGTCCACGGCGTGGTCTCGGCGCTGTTCGGCCTCGGGCTCGCGGCGCTGGCACGCGACCACTTCTGGATCCTGGCCGGCGCGTTCAGCGGCTTCCTCATCGTCGCCCCGATCGTCGCCACCGGCCTGTACGCCATCAGCCGCGCGCTGGAGCGTGGCGAGCCGGCGTCGCTGGCCACCGCCTGGCGCGTCTGGCTCGGCCACGATCCCCGCCTCGTGCACTTCGGCGTGCTGCTCGGCTTTGCCGGCACGGGCTGGGTGCTGACCTCGGCCTCGCTGGTGACGAGCTTCGCGACGCTGCCGGTGCTGCGGCCGGTGGACTTCGTCTACCACGTGGTGCTCGACCACCGCTCCTGGCTCTTCGAGATCTGGCTCGTGCTCGGCGCGCTGCTCGCCGCGCCGATGTTCGCCAGCAGCGTGATCGCCATTCCGCTGCTGCTCGAGCGCCGCGACGTGAGCGTGCTGCAGGCGGTGCTGGCGAGCTGGCGCGCCGTGCTGGCCTCGCCGGCCCCGATGGCGTTCTGGGCCGGCATCCTCCTCGTCCTGACGCTCGTGGGCATGGCCACGCTGCTGGTCGGGCTCGTCATCGTCGTGCCCTGGCTCGCGCACGCGAGCTGGCATGCCTACCGCGACATCGTCGAGGCGGACGACGGCACCCGCCACGCCGATGCCCCGGCCGGGAGGCCGGCGGAGCCCCGCTGATGTTCGGCTACACCGAGGAGCAGATCGCATGGTTCGGCCTGACCTTCGGGGTCAGCGCGTTCATGCTCTACATGGTCTTCATCATCTTCCAGCTCGCGCGCGAGTCGAAGGCCGGCCGCTTCGGCACCTTCGTCCTCTTCCTTGCGCTCGGCGTGGGGCTGATCGGCTTCGTCGCCAAGGGGATCATCAAGTTCGTGATGGGTGTCGAGTGAGCGGTCTGCGCGAGCCCGTCCTCGGGCCTGCACGCGCGCCGGGCCCGCCGCCGGACGCACGGGCGCCGGCCCCGCCCCCGCCGCCGCACAGCGGGCTGGACGACACGCAGGCGCTCGTCACCGGCACGCTGTTCGTCGCGCTGGGGCTCGTGCTGTTCCGGCACGCCGGGCTGGTCACCGGCGGCACGGCGGGCATCGCGTTCCTCGCGCATTACGCGCTGGCGGCGCCGTTCGGCCTCGCCTTCTTCCTCGTCAACCTGCCCTTCTACGTGCTCGCCTGGCGTCGCATGGGCCCGCGCTTCACGCTCAAGACCTTCGCGGCCGTCGCGCTGCTGTCGGTGACGTCGGAGGCGCTGCCCCGCGTGCTGGTGCTGCAGTCGGTGCACCCGCTGTTCGCGGCGCTCGGGGGCGGGCTCCTGATGGGCGCGGGCATGCTGATGCTGTTCCGCCATCGTGCCAGCCTGGGCGGGCTGAACGTGCTGGTGCTGTGGCTGCAGGAGCGGCGGGGCTGGCGCGCCGGCCACGTGCAGCTGCTGCTCGACGGCCTCGTGCTGCTGGCCTCCCTGCCCTGGCTGCAGCCCGCACAGCTGGTGCTCTCGGTCGCAGGGGCCGCGGCGCTGAACTTCGCGATCGCGGTGAACCACCGGCCCGGTCGCTACCTGGCCATGTGACGCGGGCGCGCGGGCCCGGCGGCCGCGGCGCGCCCACCCCCCCAAGAGTCTGGCGTGCGTTCATGCGCCGCCGACCGAGACCATGGCATAGTCCTCCGGAATCCCCTCGAACTCCAATAACGCCGGCATCGCGGCCATGCAGCCCGCGAGAGTGCCGCCCCGGGAGATTTTCAGTTGCCACTTCAAGTGCTTCCCGCGCGCCGGCTGCCCGGCTGGGCCATCGGTGCCCTGCTGCTGGCCGCGCCGGCGCTGGCGCAGCGAGCCCCCGCCAGTGACGATTGGCTCTATCGCATCGAGCGCGGCGACACCCTGATCGGCCTGCACGAGCGACTGCTGCGCCCGGAGGCCGACTGGCGCGTCGTGCAGCGCCTCAACCGCATTGCCGACCCGCGCCGACTGCGGCCGGGCAGCACGCTGCGCATCCCCGTGGCCCTGCTGCGCGAGGAGGCCGCCACGGCCGAGGTGTTGCACGTGCATGGCGAGGTGTGGCTCGAGCGCCCCGGCGGCACCCGGCAGCCGCTGACCGCGGCCATCGGGGTCGCCGCCGGCGACGCGCTGGTCACGGGGGCGCAGTCGTCGGTGTCGTTGCGCTTCGCCGACGGCTCGCGCACGCAGCTCGGTCCGAACGGTCGCCTCGTCGTCGACCGCCACGTGCGGCTGGGCGCCAGCGGCGCGGTGGACACGCGCCTTCGGCTCGAAGGCGGCGATGCCGAGGCGCAGGTGCCGCCACCGCAGCCGGCCGCCGCGGGGCAGCCGGCACGCCCGGCACCGCGCTTCGAGATGCGCACGCCGGTGGTCAACCTCGGCGTGCGCGGCACGGAGTTCCGCGGCCGCATCGACGGCGAGCGCACCGTGGCCGAGGTCGTGCAAGGCCGGGTCGCCGCGGGCACGCAGACCCTCGACGCCGGCTTCGGCACCGTGGCCACGGCCGCAGGCGTCGCGCCGCCGCGGCCGCTGCTGGCGGCTCCGGACCTGGCCTCCGTGCCGGAGCGGCTGGAGCGCATCCCGCTGCAACTGCGCCTGCCCCGCATCGAAGGGGCTCGCGCCGTCCGCGCGCAGGTCTACGACACCGGCGACGCGCCGCGCCTGCTGCTCGACGGCCTGTTCGAGCAGCCGCAGGCCGCGTGGACCGACGACCTGCCCGACGGCCGCTACGAGCTGCGCGCCCGCGCCAGCGACGCCGAGGGCGTGGAAGGCCACACCGCGCGCCGCGTCTTCACCCTGAAGGCGAGGCCGGAGCCTCCGTTCCTGCTGCGCCCGCGCGCCGGCGAGAAGACCACCGACGAGCAGGTCACGCTCGCCTGGTCCCGCAACCCCCAGGCCGCCCGCTACAAGGTGGAGGTGGCGCCGAGCGCCGACTTCGCCGCCCCGACGGTTCGGCGCGACGACGTCGATGGCACCGAACTGCGCGTGGCGGTGCCGCTGGGCACGCACCACTGGCGCGTCGCGGCCGTGCGCGCCGACGGCGACACGGGGCCCTGGGGCGACGGCCAGGTGTTCGAGCGCGTGGCGGTGCCACCACCGCCGCCGCCACCCTCCGCACCCGGCGGGCAGAAGGCGACGGCGGGCGAGCAGGGCGTCGTCGTCACCTGGGCCGCCTCGCCGGTGCCCGGTGCGAGCTACCAGGTGCAGGTGGCCCGCGACGCGGCATTCACGCAGCTCGTGCTCGACGAGCGCACCTCGCGCACCGAGGTCCTGCTGGCCGAGCCGGAGGCTGGCGTCTACCACGTGCGCGTGCGCACCATCGGCGCCGACGGGCGCGCCGGTGCCTTCGGCGGCGGACAGGAGATCGAGGTGCCGCGCTCCTGGCCCAGGTGGCTGTGGCTGCTTCCGTTGTTGCTTCTCTTCTGAGGGCCGGCGCGCGCCGCCGCCCCTGGTCCATCGCGGCCGCGGCGGCGACCGTCGCGCTGCTGCTGGCGCTGACGTCGTTGTCGCTGCCCCTCTCGCGCGAAGCGCACGACGTGCAGCTGAGGCTGCTAGCGCCGACGCAGCCCAGCGCATCGGTCGTGGTGTTCGACATCGACGACTCGTCGCTGGCCGAGCTGAAGCCCCATTTCGGGACCTGGCCGTTCAGGCGCGATATCTACGCCCTTGCCGTGGAGCAGTTGCGAGACCTCGGTGCGCGCGCCATCGCGATCGACCTGCTGCTGGCCGACGCCGCCGGCGGCGACGCGTCGCTCGCGCGGTCACAGGCGCGGCCGGGGGCGCCGGTCGTGCTGGCGGCTGCCGGCCTGCGGCACGCCAGCGACATGCGTCGCACCCCGGGCCGCACGGCGCAACCGTCGCCCTCGGAGGCCGCGGGAGGCCCTTCCTACAGCTGGCCCACGCTCGCGCTGCCGACCGCGAGCGTCTGGCCCGACGAGAAGCCGCCCCGCCTGGGCGTCATCACGAGCCCGCTCGATGAGGATGGCGTGCTGCGCGCGCTGCCCTTGTGGCATCAGGATGCGCTGCAGTCGCTGCCGGTGATGCCGTGGGCCGTGCACGCCGCGGTGCACGGTGCCGCGGCCGCGACGCCGCCGCTCGACCGCCGCGGTGCCTTCCACCTGGCCATGCCGGCGGCTGCGGCACTGCCGCCGGTGCGCCGCTTCGCCGAGCTCGCACAGGTGGCGCTCGGGCAGGCCGACGGGACCGCGCTGCGCCGGCTCGTGCAGGGGCGCATCGTCTACATCGGCAGCAGCGCGCTGCTGGCCGACGCCGTCATGACGCCGCAGGGGCAGATCTCCGGCACGGTGGTGCTGGCGCAGGCGACCGCCGCGCTCGCCGACGGCAGCTGGGTGCGGCCGCCGTCCCGCGGGCTCGACACGGCGCTCGTCCTGCTGGCCCTGCTGCCGGCTGCCTGGCCGGTATGGCGAGGTCGCGCGTCTCCGTCACGCGACCTCGCCGCGGCGGCGCTCGCGCTCGCCGGCATGGTCGGGCTCGCACTCTGGGCGCTGTACGGCTGGCGGCAGCCGACCGAGTGGGTGACGCCGCTGGCGACGCTCGCCACGTTCTGCGTGGCGTCGCTGTTCACGCACCACCGCGGCCAGGCGGCGGCGCGCCAGCGGCTCGTGCACGAGCTCGAGGTGAGCGAGGAGGCGGCGCGTGCCAAGTCGGCCTTCCTGGCCAACGTGAGCCACGAGATCCGCACGCCGCTCAACGCGCTGCTGGGCGTCGCCGATCTGCTCGCGCAGACCGAGCTCTCGGCCAGGCAACGCCTGCACGTGCAGGTGTTCCGCGAGTCGGGGCAGGCACTGCTCGCGCTGATCAACGACCTGCTCGATCTCTCGCGCATCGAGGCCGGGCGGCTGGAGCTGCACCCGGCGCCGTTCGACCTGCACGAAGCGCTCACGAAGCTCGCCGACCTGATGCGGGTACGCGCCGACGACAAGGGCCTGAACCTCGTGCTCGACATCGCCGGGGGCCTGCCGGCGAACGTGTTCGGCGACCGCCTGCGCCTGGAGCAGGCGCTGATGAACCTGGTGGGCAACGCCGTCAAGTTCACCGCGCGCGGCAGCGTGCGCCTGGCCGCCCTGCCCGACCCGCAGGTGCCGGGCATGCTGCGCTTCGACGTCGTCGACACCGGCATCGGCATCGCCGCGGACAAGCTGGAGGCGATCTTCGAGCCGTTCGCACAGGCCGACGGCAGCATCACGCGGCTGTATGGCGGCACGGGTCTCGGCCTGTCGATCACGCGCAGCATCGCGCACCTCATGGGCGGCTCGCTGCAGGTGCAGAGCGCACCGGGCGTCGGCAGCACGTTCACGCTGCGACTGCCGCTGCGCAGCACGGCGTCTTCGCCGGCCCGGCCCGGCGAGCCGGCCACGGCCGGCCTCGCGGCGCAAGCCACGGGCGAGGCCGGGCCGCCGTCCGCGAGCATGCCGCCCGGGGCGCCCGGCCCCGAACCGGTCCCGGGCGCGAGTGCCGAGGCGGGCGCCGCCGATGCGAGCGCGAGTGCGAGCGCGGGCGCGGGCGCGAGTGCGACAGGCCGGCCCGCAGCCCATCCCGCGCTTGCGGCGCCGGATTCGCCGCCCGGCGCGCCCGCCGCCGCCACCTCGGCCCCCGTCCTCCCGGCGCCCGCGCAGGGCGCCGCGCTGTCGGTGCTGCTGGCCGAGGACAACGAGGTCAACGTCTACCTGTTCCGCAACATGCTCGACGGCGAGCCGCTGCAGGTCGACTTCGCGGCCGACGGCACGGAGGCGCTGGAGCGCCTGCGGCGCCGGCGCTACGACATCGCCTTCATCGACGTGCAGATGCCGGGCATGGACGGCTTGAGCGTCACGCGGGCGCTGCGCACGCTGGAATCCGGTGGCGGCCGTGCCCGCACGCCCGTGGTGGCGCTGACGGCCAACGCCTTCGCGAGCGACGTGCGTGCCAGCCTCGACGCCGGGTGCGACCGCCACCTGACCAAGCCCTACTCGCGCGCGCAGCTGATGGAGGCCATCCAGCAACTGGCCGCGCCGCTGATGCCGACGCCCGCACCGGCCGCGGGCCCCGGGCCGGACGACGAGTCGGTGCTCGACCACACGGGCGCCATCTCGCGCCTGGGCGGCGACGAGGCGCTCTACCGGCGCCTGGCCGGGCAGGCGGCCGCGTACATGCAGGAGTGGCCGCAGAGCTTCGAGCGCGCGCGGCGGGCCGGCAGCCGGGCAGAGGCGTTCCGGCTCGCGCACGACCTGCGCAGCATCGCCTCGTCGGTCGGCGCGCTGGCCGTGGCCGAGCACGCGGGGCAGCTGGAGCAGTGGCTGCGCCGCGCCGACGGCGCGCTCGGCCAGGGAACGGCTGCGGCCACCGGCAGCGAGCTGTCCGTGGACGAGCCCGCGTTGCAGCGGACTCTCGCGACGCTGCCGCGCGTGGTGGCGGCGCTCACCCCGCCGCGCTGACCGCGGCACGGCGTATCGCGGCGTCTCGCGGCGTCTCGCGACCACGCGCGGCGACGCCCGCCGCGCGCGGGCGCATCAGCCCATGTGCAGGCCGCCGTTGCAGCTGAAGTCGGCGCCGGTCGTGAAGCCCGAGTCCTCGCCGGCCAGCCAGGCCACGATGGAGCCGATCTCGTCCGGCGTGCCCAGGCGCTTCACCGGGATCGTCGCGACGATCTTCTCCAGCACCTCGGGCTTGATCGCGCGGACCATGTCGGTGCCGATGTAGCCCGGGCTCACGGTGTTCACCGTCACGCCCTTGCTGGCCAGTTCCTGCGCCAGCGCCATCGTGAAGCCGTGCATGCCGGCCTTGGCGGCCGAGTAGTTGGTCTGGCCGGCCTGGCCCTTCTCGCCGTTCACCGAGCTGATCTGGATGATGCGGCCCCAGCCCTTCTCGACCATGCCCGGCACCACCTGCTTGGTGACGTTGAACATGCTGTTCAGGTTGGTGTCGATCACCGCGTCCCAGTCCTCGCGCGTCATCTTCAGGAACATGCGGTCGCGCGTGATGCCGGCGTTGTTCACCAGCACGTCGATCGGGCCGTGCTCGGCGACCGCCCTCGTGAACGCCGCCACCGTGCTCTCCCAGTCGGCGACGTTGCCCACCGAGGCGTAGAACGTGTAGCCGAGCGCCTTCTGCTCGTCGAGCCACTTGTTGAAGTCACGGCTCGGCCCGCAGCCGGCGATGACCTTGAAGCCGTCCTTGTGCAGGCGCTGGCAGATCGCGGTGCCGATGCCGCCCATGCCGCCGGTGACGTATGCGACCTTGTGTGCCATTGCTTCTCTCCTTGAGTGTGTCGTGGAATAGCGTTGAGTATCGGCTTGCGCCCGCAGCCGCGAAAGACTCCGGGGCCCCGTGGAAACACTGCCGCCCATCGCGGGCCGCCGGCCCGGAACCGGCCGGCCGCGAAGGTCAGGCCTTGGCCTTCACGTAGCGGCCGGGGGCCGGTTCGATGACCTTGTGGTCGCGGCCGCCGTAGCCCCTGGGCGCGGCGATGTCCTTTCCGGCCACGCCCTCGAGCCACTTCGACCACACCGGCCACCAGCTGCCGGGCTGCTCGCTGGCCCCCTGGAGCCAGGCCTGCGCGGTGGCGGGCAGATGCGTGTTCACCCAGTGGCTGCGCTTGCCCTTGGCCGGCGGGTTGATGACGCCGGCGATGTGGCCGCTGGCACCGAGCACGAAGGTGACCCCCTTGGCCCGCTTGCCGCCCGCCGCCCTGAACAGGGGCACCGAGCGATAGGCCGCCTCCCAGGGCACGATGTGGTCCTCGCGCGAGGCGTAGATGAACACCGGCGCCTCGATGCGGCCGAGGTCGACCTTCTCGCCGCACACCGTGAGCCGGTCGGGAGTCTTCAGCTCGTTCTGCAGGTACATGTGGCGCAGGTACCAGCAGTACATCGGCCCGGGGAGGTTGGTGCTGTCGCCGTTCCAGTACAGCAGGTCGAACGGCGGCGGCGTCTCCCCCTTCAGGTAGTTGCCGACGACGTAGTTCCACACCAGGTCGTTCGGCCTCAGGAAGCTGAACGTGGTGGCGAGCTCCTTGCCCTTGAGCAACCCGGGGCCGGTGGGCGCGTTCTCGCCGATCGTCATCTCGCGCACCTGCACGCTGGCCTCGTCGACGAAGATGTCGAGGATGCCGGTGTCGGTGAAGTCCAGCAGCGTCGTCAGCAGCGTCACCGACTCCGCCGGCTGCTCGCCGCGCGCCGCCAGCACCGCCAGCGCCGTGGCGAGGATCGTGCCGCCGACGCAGAAGCCGAGCGTGTTGATCGTCCTCGCGCCGGTGATGGCCTGCACCGTGCGGATGGCAGTGATCGGGCCGCCTTCGATGTAGTCGTCCCAGGTCCTGCCGGCGAGCGATTCGTCCGGGTTGCGCCAGCTGACGACGAAGAGCCGGTGACCCTGCTCGACCGTGTAGCGCACGACCGAGTTGTCCGGCTGCAGGTCGAGGATGTAGTACTTGTTGATGCAGGGCGGCACGAAGAGCATCGGGCGCTCGTGCACCTTCGCCGTCAGGGGCTTGTACTCGATGAGCTGGAAGAGCTCGTTCTCGAACACCACCGCGCCCTCGGTGGTGGCGACGTTGCGACCGACCTCGAAGACGCTCTCGTCGGTCTGCGAGACGTGGCCCTTCTGCACGTCCTGCAGCAGGTGCTGCATGCCGGTGGCGATGCTCTCGCCCTTGGTCTCGATCGCCTTCTGCAGCGCCTCCGGGTTCAGCGCGAGATAGTTGCTCGGGCTCGCGGCGTCGATCCACTGCTGCACCGCGAATCGCAGGCGCGCCCGCGTCTTGGCGTCACCGTCCACGCTCTCGGCCATCTGCATCAGCGTGCGCGCGTTGAGCAGGTACAGCTGCGCGTTGAACGCGGCGGCCGGGTTCTTCAGCCACTCGGCACCGGCGAATCGCCGGTCGGGCACGGGCGCGCCCGCATGGCCGTCGCCCTTCGCGGCGGCCAGCGACTGGTTCCACAGCTCGGTGGCGCTCTTCAGGTATTCGCCCTGCAGCGACGAGACCCGGTCCATCGGCAGCGAGAGGCCGGACATGGACTTCCAGATGCCGCCGAAGGCCGCGCCGAAGGCGTTGGCGGCATCGTCGACCGACTCCGGGCGCGGCGCCGTCTGCGGCGGTCCGTTCGTCGCCGAGGAGGCGGGCTTGCCCGCGCCTCTTGACCTCGCGGCGGCGCGTGTCACGCCCGCGCGAGGGGCCACGCCGGCATGGCCGGCCGACTTCGGACCCGCGGGCGACTTCGTCTTCATCGTGTGTCTCCTCCGGCCGCCGGGGCGCGAGCGGTGCGCCGGGCGGACGGCACGGTTTGTAGGCGCCCCGCCTTACCCGCCCATGACGGTGCGATGGCGGCGCGCAGGGCAACGAAGGTTGGCGCCCGCCACGACACGGCCCGTGCGGCACCCGATTCGCGAGATCATTCTAGGCATGCACATCGTCGCGATCGCCTGGATCTACGTCGTCGGCATGGCCTCCATCGTCGAGGCCGCGTCGCCCGGCGGCACGGTGCTCGGCGCCGTGCTGACCTTCGTGTTCTGGGGCGTGCTGCCCCTGGTGGTGGTGCTCTACCTGCTGGCCACGCCGGCGCGCAGGAAGGCGCGACGGCGGGCCGAGGCGGCGGCGCTCGACGCCGGCGACGGGCCGGCCTCAGAGGGGCAGACGAGGGGCGGTCGCGACGCGGCCGGGCTGCAGCCAGATCGCGGCGGCCATGCGACCGGAGGGGCTGGGCGGCTCGCGCTGCCCATCGCGCCGGAACGAGAAGAACCGTGACTCGTCCTCGTAGGTGCATGCCTGCGAGGCCGTGATCCGGCGCACGCCCAGCCGCTGCAGGCGCTGCCGCGCCAACCCGCGAAGGTCGGCGCGCCAGCGTGGCGCGCCGTCGCGCCGCGGTGCATAGCGAAAGCCCGGCGCGTCCGCCGCCGACGGCTCGACGCCGAACGCCCGCAGCACGTCGGCGCCGACCTCGAACTGGCGTGGCCCGATGCACGGGCCCAGCCACGCGAGCAGTTCGGCCGGCCGCACGCCGGCTCCCCGCTCGAGGGCGCCGACGGTGGCCTCGAGCACGCCGCCGGCGAGCCCCCGCCAGCCGGCATGCGCCGCCGCCACGGCGCGGCCATCCGGCGCCGCCAGCAGCACCGGCAGGCAGTCGGCGGCCCCGACGACGCACGCCACGCCGGGCGTCCGCGTCCAGGCGGCGTCGGCCGGCTCGTCCGGGCGATCCGGCGTCTGCTCGTCGAGTTCGAGCACGTGGCTGCCGTGCACCTGACGCAGCCAGACGGGACGCGCCGGCGTGGCGCCGTCGTCCTCGCGGGCGCGAAGGCTGGCGGCGAAACGCCGATGGTTCTCGGCGAGCGCCTCGGGCGTGTCGCCCACCGTGCGGCCGAGGTTGAGGCTGGCGAGCGGCCCGGCGCTGACGCCGCCCGCGCGCGTGGTCATCAGCGCCCCCACTCCGGGCGGGGCCGTCCAATCGGGGCGGACGAGGGCGGACTCGGGCAGCATCGGTCCGCCGCGCGAGGGCCGGGCCGTCACTCGGCGTCCGGGCAGGCCTCGGGCCGCGTCTGCTCGAACGCGGGCAGCTTCATGCAGGCGTCGAACACGCGCAGGACATTGGGCACGTGGTCCAGCCGGCACTCGAAACGCTTCGCGTTGAAGATCTGCGGCACGAGGCAGCAGTCGGCCATCGTGGGTGCTTCGCCGTGGCAGTAGGTGGACGGCGCGGCCGCCAGCTGTCGTTCCACGACCTCGAGACCCGTCTCCACCCAGTGCCTGTACCAGCGGTTCTTGTCGTCCTCGCCGACCTTCATGTCGCGCACCAGGTAGCGCAGCACGCGCAGGTTGTTCAGCGGATGGATCTCGCACGCGATGTCCATCGCCAGCGCACGCACGCGGGCGCGGCCCGGGGCGTCGGCCGGCAGCAGCGGCGGCAACGGGCGCGTCTCCTCGAGGTACTCGATGATCGCCAGCGACTGCGTCAGCGTGTGCGGGCCGTCGCGCAGCAGCGGCACCAGACGTGCCGCCGACACCACCGCGTAGCTCTCGTGAAGCTGCTCGCCCCTGGCCAGGTGCACCGCCTTGTAGTCGTAGGCCAGCCCCTTGAGCGCGAGCGCGATGCGCACGCGGTAGGAGGCCGACGAGCGGAAGTAGTTGTAGAGCTCCATCGTTCGCCTCGATGCCGCGCGAGGCGCCTCAGCGCACGGCGACGCGCAACGTCGGCAGGCCGGCGATGGAACCCTCCATCACGTCGCCGCGCACGACGGCGCCGACGCCGGCCGGCGTGCCCGTGAAGATGAGGTCGCCGGGCCGGAGCTCCCAGGCGTGGCTGAGCTGCTCGATGGTCTCGTTGACGCTCCAGATCAGCTCGGAGAGGTCGCCCTTCTGCCGTGTCTGCCCGTTCACGGCGAGGGTGATCGCGCCCTTGAGCAGCTCGCCCGTGCGGGCCTTGGGCACCAGCGGCCCGATGGGCGCCGACTGGTCGAAGGCCTTGCCGATGCACCAGGGGCGGCCCTGCTTCTTCATCTCGCCTTGCAGGTCGCGGCGCGTCATGTCCAGGCCCGCCGCATAGCCCCAGATGTGCTCGGCCGCCTGCGCCGCCGGGATGTCGCGGCCGCCGCGGCCGATGGCCACGACGAGCTCGATCTCGTGGTGGAAGTTGCTGGTCAGCGACGGGTAGTCGATGACGCCGGTCTCGCCTTCGGCCACCGGCACCAGCGCGTCGGCCGGCTTGAGGAAGAAGAACGGCGGCTCGCGGCCGGTGAAGCCCATCTCCTGCGCGTGCTCCGCGTAGTTGCGCCCCACGCAGTAGATGCGGTGCACGGGGAAGAGGCCGCCGCCCGCGGCCGGCGCCACGGGGATGCCGACCGTGGCCGGGGGCGTGATGACGTAGTTCATGGGCAAGGTTTCCTCGCGAAGTGCGCCCCGGATGCTACGACGTCGCGCCGGCGTCGACGGGCCCGACTAAACTGGCAACGATGTTCGTGCCCCGCCGCATCCAGCATTGCCGAGTGTGCGGCGCGGCCACCGCCTACCGCGTGCCGGCCGACGACAACCGCGAGCGCGCCATCTGCAGCAGCTGCGGCGAGATCCACTACGAGAACCCGATCAACGTCGTCGGCACGGTGCCGGTGTGGGGCGACCAGGTGCTGCTGTGCCGGCGCAACATCGAGCCGCGCTACGGCATGTGGACGCTGCCGGCGGGCTTCCTCGAGCACGGCGAGACGGCGCGCCACGGCGCGCTGCGCGAGACCGAGGAGGAGGCGGGCGCGCACGTCGAGCTCGAAGGCCTGTTCACCGTGCTCGACGTCGTGCGCGCCGGGCAGATCCACCTCTTCTGGCGCGCCCGCATGCTCGACACGCACCTGGCGCCGGGGCCGGAGACGATCGAGGCGCGCCTCTTCCGCGAGGAGGAGGTGCCGTGGGAGCAGATCGCCTTCCGCACGGTGCGGCAGACGCTGGAACACTTCTTCGCCGACCGCCGGCGCGGGCAGTTCGGCTTCCACGAGGGGCAGATCGGCTGAGTTGGCCGACTCGCGCCGGGCGCATCGGGCGCGCGGTCGGCGTCGGTACTCCCGGATGCGGGCAAGCGCACGACCGCGCGCGCCGCGGCTAGGGGCCGGGCACCCCCTCCTCGACCCGCCCGCCGCTCAGCGGGTCGCCCGCCAGGCCGGGCCCGACGGCTGCGCCGGTGGCGCCGTCGAAGCCCAGGCCCCACAGCACCTCGAGCTGGCGAGGATCGGCCACGCCCTCGGCCAGCGCATGCATGCCCAGGCCGTGGATCAGGGCCACCAGGCTCTCGACGTAGCTGCGCGCGGCCTCGTCGTCGGCCACGCCCAGCAGGTGGCGCGCGTCGACCTTGACGTAGTCGATGCCGACTTCCTTCAGCGTCGGCAACGTGCGCGGCGAGGCGCCGGCATGCTCCACACCGACGCGAACGCCGAGCTTGCGCCACGCCGGCACGGCCTCGCGCAGCGCCGCGTTGAGGCCGATGTCGGGCAGTTCGGTCCACTCGATCGACAGGTGCGTGGCCGCGGTCCCGGCCGCCTTCAGCCGCGTCAGCAGCGCGCGCGGGAAGCCGGGGCTGGCCAGCGAACGGGGCGCCACGTGCACGCAGCGCGGCTGCCCGTCGCTGGCGATGGCTGCCAGGGCGAGATTGGCGGCCGACAGGTCCACCAGCGGCGTCAACCGGCTGCGCGCGGCAATCGCGAGCCAGCGACGCGCGACCAGGTACTCGCCCCCGGGCTCCACCTGCACGCGCAACGGGCATTCGAGGTGGATGAGCCGCCCCTGCGCATCGACCACCGGGAACGCCCCGAGGCGCACGCGAGATTCGTCAAGCGCGGCGGCGATCAGCTCGCGCCAGGCACGCGCGCCGGTGGCGCCGAGTTCGGTCAGGTCCTCGACGACGCACTCGTCGCTGGCCTCGGCACGCGCCAGCGCGGCATCGGCCGCCGCCAGGGCGGCGCCAGCAGACAGCCCGCGCAGTCCGTCGCAGCCGGCCACGACCACGCGCACGCCGGGCAGCCGCGCCGCCGGAGCCGACGCCACGGCGGCCTGGATCGCCGCCGCCGTCTCGCGCGCCGCCCCGGCGGCCGGCAGCACCAGCGCGAAGTCCTGCCCCGTCAGGCGGCCGGCCGACGCGCCCGGGATGCGCTCGACATAGGTCAGCAGCACGTCGGCCACCGCCACGAGCAGGCGGTCGGCCACATCCCGGCCGTGACGCTCGTTCAACGCGCCGAGCTCCGGGACCCGCACCAGCAGCAGCGAGGCGGCGGGCAGGCGCGCGTCGTGCAGCACGTCACCCAGGCGGGACAGGAAGAGATCGCGTCGCGGCAGGCCGGTGACGACGTCGGTCTGCACCTGTCGTTGCAGCTGCGCCACCTGCTCCGCCTGAGCGACCACCTGCTCGCGCAGGCGCCGCACGACCGCGTTCATCGCGCGCGTCAGTTCGCGCAGCTCCGGCCAGCGCGGCTCCGGCGCTTCGACGAACTGCAGCCGCTGCAGCGCCTGCGCCTGGGCCACGGTGGCGCCGAGCAGGCGGCGCCAGCGGCGCCAGAAGACGAGGCCCAGGACAACGAGCGCCACCGAGCTGCCTGCCGTCACGACGGCGTTGCGGACGAACGCGCGCCAGGCGAGCCGCTGCAGGTGGGCGCCATCGGCAATCACCGAGACCGTCATCGCGGTGGCCGACGAGGCATCGTGGCGCAGCGGCGCGGTCGCCGCGGACGGTGCCGCCAGCAGGCCGACGAACCACGCCGGTGGTGCATCGGCCATCGCACGGGCAACGACGAGTGGCGTCGCCGCGGCCGCCGGCGCCGACGCCGCCTCAGGGGCCGATGCCGCAGCGGGCCCGGAAGCCGGGTCCAACGTGCCGCCGGACGCCGCGGCAGGGCCCGATGCGCTCTCCTGCGCGGCTCCCGCGGCAGCGCTCGACGAGGCCACTGCGGCAGGCCCCGAAGCGGCGCCGGGGGCTGCGCCCGACCCTTCACTCGCCGCGATCACCACTGGCGCGGCTTCGGCCACGCGGCGGCGTTCGAAGAGCGTCGCCCCTTCGCTGCCGCGCAGCGAAAGCCAGACCAGACCGCCCCGCTCGAAGTAGGCCGCCGCAGCGCGGCCACGCACCTCGCGCTCGGCCGGCTCGCGGCTCAGCGCGATGGCTGCATCGTTGGCCGCGGAGCGGTTCAGGTCGCCCCACTGTTCGCCCACCGCGTCGGCCACGGCCCAGGCACTGAGTGCCAGCACGGAGCCCACCGCCAGCAGCCAGAGGCCGGCCAGCCACAACGCCACGCGAGCGGTCAGGCTCAATTCGCCACCTTGGCCGCGATTATCATCGCGCCGGTCGCCACGCCCGGCTGCCATGCCCGACACGCACGGCCAACCCGGACACAGGCGCCCCTGTCAGCGCATTCCGAGCCCCGCCCGTTAGCGCGGAGGTCGCCGGCAAGGGCACTGGGCCATCTTCGGTGAACCTTTCCTCATCAAAACCTGGAGCATCCACGAATGACCTCTCGCCGTCGCTTCATCCAGATCGTGCCCGTTGCGGGCGCCGCACTGCTCGGCACTCGCGCCGCCGTCGCCCAGGCCGACATGGTCGGCGAGAAGGACGCGCAGGCCGTGGCTCTGGGCTACGTCGCGGACGCCACGAAGGCCGACAAGGCCAAGTACAAGCAGTATGCCGCCGGCCAGACCTGCGCCAACTGCGCGCTCTACCAGGGCAAGCCCACCGACGCCGCTGGCGGCTGCCCGCTCTTCGGCACCAAGAAGGTCGCAGGCAAGGGCTGGTGCTCCGCCTGGGCCAAGAAGGCCTGAGCGCCGCTACCGGCTGCTCCCCTGGAGCGACAAGGGCCCGCCTTTAGGCGGGCCCTTTTCCTTTGGCGCGGGCGCCGAGGGGTGGCGTCAGGCGTGCGCCGCGCGCAACCGCAGCGAGAACTCCTGCAGCGCGGCGATGCCGCTGTCCTCGGCACGTCGGCACCAGGCCTGCAGGTCGGCCACCAGCTGCTCGGCCGACACGTTGGTGCGCGTCCAGAGCGAACGCAGTTCCTCGCGCATCGCCACCAGCTTGGCGAGCTTCGGGCTGGCGCCCACGGCCTGCGCGATCTGGGCCTTGATGGGGCTCGGGATCTTGTCGTCGTCGCGGTGCAGCCACTGGCGTGCCGCGCTCAGGTTGGCCCAGCGGACCGGGTTCGGCACGCCTTGCGCCTTCAGGTGCCGCATCTCGGCGGCCACGGCGCGCTTCAGCTCCGCGCCATATCGCGCCATCACCTCGTAGCGGTTGGCGATGAGCGCCTGCAGGGTCTGCGTGTCGGCAACGGGCCGGACGGCCCCGAGCGCCAGTCGCGGCGGCGTCTTGCGCACGGTCGCGAGGCCCACGATCTCCATCGCCCGGATGTACAGCCAGCCGATGTCGAACTCGTACGGCTTGACCGACAGCTTGGCCGACGTCGGATAGGTGTGATGGTTGTTGTGCAGTTCCTCGCCGCCGATGATGATCCCCCACGGCGAGATGTTCGTGGAGGCATCGGGCGCCTCGAAGTTGCGGTAGCCCCACCAGTGGCCGAGCCCGTTGATGATGCCCGCGGCGGTGACCGGGATCCACGCCATCTGCACGGCCCACACCACGGCGCCGGCGGCGCCGAACAGCAGCAGGTCGACGATCAGCGTGAGGCCCACGCCCTGCCACGTGTAACGGCTGTAGACCCGGCGCTCGAGCCAGTCGTCGGGCGTGTTGTGGCCGTACTTGCTGATGGTGGCGGCAACCTTCGCCTCGGCACGGTAGAGCTCGCTGCCGCGCAGCAGCACCGTCCTGATGCCGCGCGTCACCGGGCTGTGCGGGTCTTCCTCGGTCTCGCACTTCGCGTGGTGCTTGCGGTGGATCGCCACCCACTCCTTGGTCACCATGCCCGTGAAGAGCCACAGCCACAGGCGGAAGAAGTGCGACGGAACGGGATGCAGCTCGAGCGCGCGGTGCGCCTGTGCGCGGTGCAGGAAGATCGTGACCGAGGCGATCGTCACATGCGTGGTCACGAGCGCGAACAGCACGATCTGCCACCACGACGCGTCGAGAAGGCCGTTGGCCAGCCAGTCGACCAGACCATCGTGCATCAGCCAGATTTCATCCATGGAGCGTTACGGCCGGGGGGCCGGCAAAGGCCAATCAAGGTACCTTGGATTCTAGGGGCGGCAACGGCCGCGCCAAGGCGCGAGATGCGGAGGAAATCCTCCGTGATCACCCCTGATTTGCCGGGGTCAATGCCCTGTCAGGCGCGGCGGCACCAGGCGGCCGCGAAGAAGCCGTCCGTCTGGTGCCGGTGCGGCCAAAGCCGCAGCCACGGCCCCGCAACCAGGTCGGCCGCCCCGCCCACACGGGCGGCCTCCAGCAGGCCCTGGACCGGCAGCGCCTCGAACTCGCCGCCCATCTCGGCGTCGAAGCTCCGGACGATCTCCTCGTTCTCGGCCGCGAGCAGGCTGCAGGTGGCGTAGACGAGTCGCCCACCGGGCTTGAGCAGCCGGGCCGCCGCCGCGAGGATGCGGCGCTGCTTGTCCTGCAGCTCGGCCACCGCCTGCGGCGACTGGCGCCACTTGAGATCGGGGTTGCGGCGCAGCGTGCCGAGGCCCGAGCACGGCGCATCGACGAGAACGCGGTCGATCTTGCCGGCCAGCCGCTTGATGCGCTCGTCGCGCTCGTGGGCGATCTGCACCGGATGCACGTTCGACAGGCCGCTGCGCGCCAGCCGCGGCTTCAGCGCGTCGAGCCGGTGCCCGGAGACGTCGAAGGCGTACAGCCGGCCGGTGTTGCGCATCGCCGCGCCGAGCGCCAGTGTCTTGCCGCCCGCGCCGGCGCAGAAGTCGACCACCATCTCGCCGCGCCTCGCATCGGTCAGCAGCGCCAGCAGCTGGCTGCCCTCGTCCTGCACCTCGACGAGGCCCTCGGTGAACGCCGCAGCCTTGTTCAAGGCCGGCTTGCCCTCGACGCGCAGGCCCCACGGCGAGTACGGCGTCGGGGCGGCCGCGATGCCGCCCCCGGCCAGCGCCGCCTGCGCCTCCTCGCGCCTGGCCTTCAGCGTGTTGACGCGCAGGTCCAGCGGCGCCGGCTTGTCGAGTGCCTCGACGAGCGGCCAGAACTCGTCGCCAAGTGCCTCGCGCAGCGCGCCGGCCAGCCAGTCGGGCAGGTTGTGGCGCAGCTTCTCCGGCAGCGTCGTGCGGTCGATGCGCGACACCTCGTCGAGCCACTGAGCCTCGTTCGGGCCGAGCGCGCCGCGCAGGAAGGTCGGCGAGCCCTGCCAAGCCAGCATCGCCATGCGGCGCTCCGGCGAGGCGGCGGCTACTCCCTTCATGCCCTTCGCGCCCTTCGCGAGCTTTGCGCCCTTCGCGTCCGCCGCGACGTTCGCACCCTTGGCACCCGTCGCGCCCTTCGTGGTGTGCGCCGCGCTCGCGTCGGCCCCCTCTCCCGGAACGGCTGCCCTGCCCGGCCGGCCGAGCGCCGCGAGATGCTGCATCAGCAGCCTCTGGCGCACCACCGCGTAGACCGTCTCGGCCAGCGTGTGCCGCTCGCGCGCGCCCAGGGCGCGATGGGCGCGGAAGAAGCCCGAGACGACGGCGTCGGCCGGCTGCTCGAAGCGCAGCACCGCGCGCAGGAGCTCGGTGGCCAGGTCCAGCAGGGCGCCCGGGTGCATGGGTCGGTCTCTTTCGTGCCGCGCGTCGGGGTCAGGCCAGCAGCTGCGAGGCGCCACGCCTGTGGCGGACGAGCCCGTCCTCGACCAGCAGCTCTTCCTCGACGAACCAGCGCACCGCGAGCGGATAGATCACGTGCTCGGTGGCCAGCACGCGCGCGGCCAGCGTGGCCTCGTCGTCGCCGGAGCGCACCGGCACGGCACTCTGCATCACGATGGGGCCGTGGTCCAGCGCCGACGTGACGAAGTGCACCGTGGCGCCGGCCACCTTGCAGCCGGTCTCCAGCGCCCGGCGGTGCGTGTGCAGGCCCGGGAAGGCGGGCAGCAGCGAGGGGTGGATGTTCAGCATCCGCCCCTCGTAGCGGCGCACGAAGGCGTCACCGAGGATGCGCATGAAGCCGGCCAGCACCACGAGGTCCGGCGCGTGGCGGTCGATGGCCTCGGCCAGCGCGACATCGAAGTCCTCGCGCGTCGCGAACGCCTTGTGGTCGACCACCTCCGTCGCGATGCCGCGCGAGCGGGCGAAGACCAGCCCCGCGGCCTCGGGCCGGTTCGAGACCACGGCCGCCACCTGCGCCGGCCAGCCCTCGTCGGCAGCGCGCTGCACGATGGCCTCCATGTTGGAGCCGCGGCCCGAGATGAGGATGACGATGCGCTTCATCGGGCGCGCAGTGTAGTGGGGGGCTTCGGGCCGGGCCTTCGGCGATCGTCTGCGATGACGGCCTTCGTCCCGGCGTCCGCGGGCACCCCGAGGGCGCCTTGCGCAGCGGTCGTCGCGGCCGCGACGGGACCGCGCCGGGCCTCTGCGAGAATCGCCGCCCATGCGAACCCGCGTCCTCTCCGGCATGCGCCCCACGGGCAGCATGCACCTCGGCCACTACCTCGGCGCGCTCAAGAACTGGGTGCGCCTGCAAGACGAGCACGAGTGCTTCTTCTTCGTCGCCGACTGGCACGCGCTGACCACGCACTACGACGAGCGCGAGGTCATCGGCCAGAGCGTCTACGAGATGGTGATCGACTGGCTCGCCGCGGGCCTGGACCCCGACAAGAGCACCATCTTCCTGCAGAGCCGCCTGCCCGAGCACGCCGAGCTCTTCACGCTGCTGGCGATGGGCACGCCGCTCGGCTGGCTCGAGCGCGTGCCGACCTACAAGGACCAGATGGAGAAGCTGAAGGACCGCGACCTCGCGACCTACGGCTTCCTCGGCTACCCGCTGTTGCAGGCCGCCGACATCCTCATCTACAAGGCCACCTACGTGCCCGTGGGCGAAGACCAGGCGAGCCACGTCGAGCTGACGCGCGAGGTGGCGCGCCGCTTCAACCACCTCTATGGCCGCGGCGCCGGCTTCGAGGGCCGCGTGGCTGCCGCACTGGCCAAGTTCTCAAAGGACGACCAGCGCTACTACGACCGGCAGCGCAAGGCGTTCGGCGAGACGGGCGCGCACGAGGCCTGGGCCAAGGGCGAGGCGCTCGTGCGCCGCAACGCCGCGGCGCTCTCCGCCGGCACCGCCCCGGGCGGCTGGAGCGAGATGGAGACCGAGTTGCTGCTCGGGCATCTCAAGGGCAGCGGCCGCAGCGTGCTCGTCGAGCCGCAGGCGCTGCACACCGAGGTGCTGAAGCTGCCCGGCCTCGACGGCGCGAAGATGAGCAAGAGCTACGGCAACGCCGTGCTCATGCGCGACGATGCCGACACGGTGAGCAAGAAGATCCGCGGCATGGCCACCGCCCCCGCGCGCGTGCGCCGCACCGACCCGGGCGACCCCGCCAAGTGCCCGGTGTGGGACTTCCACGTCGCCTACAGCGACGAACCCACGAAGGCCTGGGTACAGCAGGGCTGCAAGAGCGCCGGCATCGGCTGCCTCGAATGCAAGCAGCCGGTGATCGACTCCATCGTCACGCAGCAGAAGCCCTGGCGCGAACGCGCCGCTGCGCTCACGGCCGAGCCGAAGAAGGTGCACTGGATCGTCGAGAACGGCACCGAGCGGGCGCGCGTGGTGGCGAAGCAGACCATGAAGGACGTGCGCGAGGCGATGGGACTGGATTACTGAACGGGTTCGCACCACGCGTCGCATCGCATGCAGGCCCCGCACCGATCGACGCCGCGAATGTGACGGTGTAACGTGGTCGCGGTCAGCGACGAGACCCACGCACGCCATGCCCACGCCCTCGCCGGAGAGTCGGCCGGAACGCCAACGGTGGGGGCTGGCGGCCCTTCTGCGGCGGGGCTTGCTCGCGACGGCTTCGGTGGCCTGGGCCGCATCGGCCAACGCGTGGAGTGGCCACACGCTGTGCACCTGGGAGGCCCTGGCCGGCCTGCCCGTGCTCGCAGGCAAGGTCGTGCACGCCGAACCGCTGGAGCGTTTCGTGGCAGCGCAGGCGCCCCAGCTCGAGCGGGTGCTCGCCGAGCACGAGGCCTGGGCAAGAGCGCATGTGCCGGACTACCCCCCTCTGCCCGACGAACTGGCCTTTCGCGCGGCGGCCACAGGCGCTGCGCCTTCGGCGCACGACCGCTTCGTCCTCGCGCTGCGCATGAACCCTTTCGCGCCCCGGTCGCTCTATCTGCAGTTGCGGCCCGACGCTCCGGATCCGCCCGGGGGGACGCTGCCGATCACCGCGGTGGCGACGCTGGCCGCCAGCATGGCGGCGCGCCAGCACCGCTACGTGAGCCTTGCCGACGGCGAGTTGGCCAGCGCGCTCGACGTCGTCGCCACGGCCGCCAACGAGCCCGACTACGGGCTCGACCTCGGCCTGTACACCGACAACGGGACCGCCTACGGGCCGCGCATGGGGCTCGGACGGCAGCCCTACGGCAATCCGGCGCTCGACTACGGGAGCCAGGCGCCGCTGCACATGGGCTTCCACCACGAGGCGCGCATCGTCAACCTTGCCGCGGGCGACCTGCGCCGCACGATGATCGACTCGCGCATCGCGTTGTTCAGCGCGCTCGCGCGGCACGCATTCGCCAGCGGCCACGCCTACTGGGGCTGGCGCTTCACCGGGTGGGCGCTTCACTACGTGCAGGACCTGACCCAGCCCTACCACGCCACGGCGCTGCCCGGCGTGGGCCTGCTGCGCATGCTGTACATGAACCTGGCGGCCCTGCTCGGTTTCGAAGGCCCGAAGAACGCGGCGATCGCGCTCGTCTCCAACCGGCACCTGGTGCTGGAGACCTACCAGCACAAGCGCATGCTGCGGGCCATGGCCTCGCGGCAAGGCGACGATGCCCTCCTGCGGGCCCTGCGCGACACACGGGGCGATGCCGAACACCCGCGCTACGAACCCGCCAGCACGCGCCAGGTCGTCAGCCGCGAGGCCCACGCCTCGGCGGCCGGGATCGATGCGCAGATCGAGCGCAGCTTCCCGCCGCGGTTCGTCGACGACCCCGGGGTGACGCTCGGCGTGGAGGCCGAGCTGCTGGAGATGGAGGACATCGCGCGGCAAGGCTCGGCCGCGGAGCACGCGGCCCTGGAGCAGCTGGTGGCAGCGTTGCTCCAACGGCTGGGCCGACACAGCCGTGCCCTCGTGCGAGCCCTGGCGCCGCCGGGCCCGGGCGAGCCGTGACGCCCGCCCGAGGCGGCACCGTCGTGCACGTCCGCCGCCGACTCGTCGCGCACGCTCCGGCGCCGCGCTCCCACCCGGCACAGGGTTGCGCGCGCGGGGACCTCGTGGCCGCGGGCGCCGAGGCACCGTCCTGACCGGCAGCGCTCGCGCGAGAAGGTGCTGGCGCGCCGGCGGGGCCGGGGCCTCTACATGAGCGGGTTGTCGCGTCCGAGGTCCGTCGACGGCAGGAAGCGCATTGACCAGAGCATCGGGCTGAACTGCAGCAGCGAACGCTCGAGGGCCGCGGCGCCTGGTGCCGGGCCGAACACGATCCTGATGCACTGGTCGGCGGTCGTCACGATGCGCGCGATGGTCTTGCCCCCCAGCTCGTCGACGTGGTCGCACAAGAGGTGGACCGCCGCCGCGACATTCGGCGTTCCCAGGAGGGCATGGAACTCCTCGTCCTGCGGCTCCCATTGCCTGGCGGAGTTCCAGTACTGCCCGTCGGGGTAGCAGAAGTACGCCACCTTCTGCACCACCGGGTTCTGCAGGTTCCTGCGCTCGATCGTGCCCAGCTCCGCCATCTTCTGCGCCGTTCGGTCTTCGGCATCGGCTCCGCCACCGTGCCGGGCCCGCACTTCGCCCAGGTACTGCTGCCAGAGGATCTCGGAGTTGTTCAGGCCGCGGCCCGCCAGCCGCGCCGGGTCGTCGTTGGCGTAGTTGCCCTCGGCGACGATCGTGTTCGCATCGAGATCCATCCGGTTCTTGTAGCCCCTGGGTGCCACGCGCGGCGCGTCACCGCGCGCGGGCGGCAGACCCTCCGTCAGCACTCGGCCGGCGCGCCGCTCCGATCGGTACTCCTGCTCCCACCGCTGCCGGTACTCCTGCCGCTTCGCCGTCAGCTCCTGGACCAGTGCCGCGCGGTCGGTCTGGTACCTGATCAGGTGGTCCAGGAGACTCGCCCACAGGCGCCGCCCCTTGGCGAGACTGTCGTCGTACTGCGCCGAGACGATGTCGAACACCCGCCGATCGTCGACCTCGGCCGGGCCGCCCTTTTCCAGCAGCGGGGCAACCGGGTGGTGCCGGATGAGGGGGTGGTGCCCGCCGACGGCGAAGCCGGGGTACGGACCGCTCTTCTTGGGCTGTGCCACCGGCGCACTGCCGAACGCCGCCAGGACTTTCGCGCGCTCGGCCGCGACGCGCGGGCTCGTCTGCGGTTGCGGGCCGGCGAGCGTCCCGCCTCGCTGTCGGCGCACGACCTCGTGGAACGGCTCGGCCACCGAGGCGGTGGAACCGCCGGCGGCGCCGTCGATGGACCGGACCCGGGCTCCGCGCATGGGCCTGTCGAAGTGCTCACCCCGGGAACTGCTGCGCCCGCGCCCCCATGCGATCGGCCTCCGCCTCCAGGCCGGCATCGTCGTTCACGTCGACCCCGGCCACCTGCAGGGTCGGCTGCACCCGACCCTGTCGCTGCTGCACCACGTGCCACGCCTCGTGCGGCAGATGCTGCTCCTGCCCCGGCGCGACGTGGATCTCGTTGCCCTGCGTGTAGGCGAGCGCATGGATCTCGGCCGGCTTGGAGGAACCGCCGTGCACCTGCACGTCGGACATGTCCATGCCCGAGAGCGCCTCGATCCCGCTGCGCAGGCCCGCAGGCAGGCCGCCCGGGCCGGCCGCCGCCACGTGCGCATCGGGCGCCGGGCCGGCATCGGCACGGGCCTGCAGCGGCTCCTCTTCCTCGTCCGCCAGCCGCTGGGCCGGGTCGAAGCGGCCCTGCAGCAGTTCCTCCTCCTCTTCCTGGCGCTGCAGCGTGCCCTCGCGCTTCATCTGCAGTTCCTCCTCGCCGCCGACGCGCTGCACCGGCGCGCCGAAGACCCTCTCGATGCGCTCACTCTGTGCGGTGCCACGCGTGTGCACGCCGGCGCCGGCGGGCGTGCCGCGTTGCGCCTCGGGCCAGGCGGCGGCGCGTTGCGTCGGCGCGCGCGGGCGCCGGTCGGAAAAGCTCTTCATCGCCAGTCTCCTGCATCGGGGGCCCCGCATCGTCCGGCCGGGGCGTCCATCGGCACAAGGGGCGCCGTCACGGCCGCTCCCGTCGGGCCCTGAAGCTCCAGTAGAGCCCCAGGGCGAAGAGGGCCGCCGTCAGCACCATCAGCGGCACGTGCCCCTCGTTCAGCTTCTCGAGCGCCGGGTCGCACTCCAGCAGCGCCAGTGCCAGCGGCACCGACGCAAAGGCCACGACCCAGAGGAAGATCTTGTAGGGCAGGCCCAGGTTGCGCACCGCGCAGTTGACGATCCAGAGCACCAGCGCCGCCGTCCCTGCGGCCGCCAGCGCCTGCAGCAGCAGGCGCAGCCACAGCCGGTTCGGGCACACCCATCTGCAAAGGCCGCCCGGTCCGGCAGCCGCGGCAGCGAACTGGCCGTGCAGCATGGTCAGCAGTTCCTTGTCCCTTCCGGCATCGGCGGGCAGTTCCCAGACCGCCGCGCCGCCGTAGGTCCAGCTCAGGTAGGCGAGGTCGTCCTTGTACTGCTGCCCCGGGTGGTCCAGCGCCCAATGCGACTTGAGGGCCGCCGGGCGCAGCAGCAGCGGCACCATGGCATCCAGCAGCATCACGCGCCGGGCGCCGGTCACTTCGGAGGACTGATCCACTCGGGCACGCAGTGCCTTCTTGGTCCGCGTGGTGGGGTCGGACAGCATCATCACGTAGCTCACCCGGATGTCGCCCTTGCCGCGGTAGTCGAGGCCCTCCTTCGCCAGATACTTGGACCGCGGGGCCCGCTCGCTGGTCACGATGCGCTGGTACATCGAGCCGAAGTCGAAGAGGCCCTTGTCGCCCGCGCGGTCGTCGGGCACGACGATGGCCAGGTGGTAGCTTCGCCCGCCTTGCGCCATCCTCTCCACGAGGTTGTCGATGAACGACTCGTAGAAGATCCTGAAGCGGGCTGCGGCCTCCTTCTGCGCATCGGCGGGGAGGTTGTCGAAGAACACCGTGACGCCGGCATAGGAGTGGCTCTCCTCGCGCCAGAACGGCAGCAGCAGGGCACCGGCCGCGCGATGAAGGTTCGGCTGGCGCTCGTCGACATGCCGCATCGTGCTCTCGGCACCCTTGCGCGCCAACGCTTCCAGGTACTCCTTCGGCTGCTTCAGCAACGCGCCCCAGTCGTTGCGATAGACGACCAGGTTCACGCGGCTGCCGTGGCGCAGCGCCTCGTGAGAGAGTCGCTGCCCGGCCTCGTTGACGAGCCGCGGCAGTTCGGCATCGCCCAGGTCGTTGAGCACCGCCCCCATGAAGTTCAGGCGCGTGAACACGCTCAGGTCGGTCCTGCGGTCCTCGGTCTGGGGGGCGGCCGGCGCCGAGCCCGAGGCGCGCGGTGCCCTGGCCTGCTGCTGCTCGGTGGTGCCCCAGTAGGGCACGAACGCGTGCACCTCGTCCTCGGGCCGGGGGCGCACGCAGCCGCAGCCGTCCTGCGCGTACCAGCCGGCGACGAAGCTGCCGTCGTGCCGGTGCGACTTGCGCGCCTGGGCCACGATGGCCTCGAGTTGCGCCGCGGGCAGCAGCGCCTGGTGGAAGGCAGGCAGCGACAGCGGCGCGGCCGGGTCGGCGGCGGCCGAGGAGAGAGCCGGCAGATGGGCCCCGACGCCAGCCGCCGCGCGAGAGGGCAGGTGCGCCGACGAGCCGGTGGCGGCCGTCGGTGGCGGCTTCGGGGGGCAGGTGCGGTCGATCTCCACCTCCTTGCCGTCGGTGCGGGCCTGGCTGCGCGCCCGAGCGATGAGCTCGAGCTGGACGACGTAGTAGCCGCAATGCGCGACCTCCAGCGCCTTGCGGAAGAGCGCCTCGGTCGGGTAGTCCACGTCCCGGAACGGCTCCAGCAGATCGGTCAGCTGCTGCGCCGTGGGCAGCGACAGGCCGGAGGCCTCGGTGCCCGCGCCGGAAGCCGGGCGCGCCACGTCCCCGTCGGCCGAGAGCACCGCGCGCAGGCTCTGCATCATCCATCGCAGCTCCGCCTTCAGCGCGTCGCCGTCGGCGGCGGCCGGTTGCAGCGCCTTGAGCAGTGCCTGCAGGTCCGCGGCGTCGAGGCGCCAGGTGACCGGCACGTCGC
>Ga0073934_10001166_pt1 | contig 66192 bp, 60 predicted proteins | sample LarsenN4metaG_FD_76834 | JGI IMG/M metagenome (GOLD analysis project Ga0073934, IMG submission 76834) | Hot spring sediment bacterial and archeal communities from British Columbia, Canada, to study Microbial Dark Matter (Phase II) - Larsen... ... | reverse complement strand
CCGATCGCTCCGGCCACTCGATCGTGTGGGCGCAAAACGGGGTCGCGCAGATCCGCATCAACACGTATGGCAATCCGCACGCCGCCTGGGGCATGACCCGCGAACAGGAACCTCCCGAAGAAAACAACGCGGTGCTCCAAATGATGAAAATCATTCAGGCGATCGACGGCTGGGCCGCCGATTTCGAGCGCCGCTGCATCTATCAAGCCGCCATCGGCCCGCTTCTGCCCAAGGTCAACATCGGCGCGATCCAGGGCGGCGCGCCGTTTCGTCCGAACTATTTTCCCGGCGTCTGCTCGCTCTACGTCGACGTGCGCACGCCGCCCGAAGTGCGGCCGCTCCAAGTTCAGCGCGAATTGAAAGAGGTGTTGCGCAAGACCGGCCTCAAATTCGACATGGAACCGTACGCCTCGCTGATGGGCCACGAAGCCAAAGGGATAGAGCCGATCGTCGAGGCGGTCAAGCAGGCTTTTGTCCAGGCCACTGGCAAGGCGCCGCCCGCGCCCAACGCCTTTCGCGCCAGCATTTGGACCGACACCAACATTTACAATGAAATGGGCATTCCGGCCCTCAAGTTCGGTCTCGGCGGGAAGAAACATGCGATCCGCTCCGAGCAGATCGATATCGAAGAGATCTATGTCGGGGCCAAGGTTTATGCGCTGGCAGCCGCGGAAATCTGCAACTGGCCAAGGTCGGTCGAGGATCGATGACCGAGCATCGAGAATCGCCCTGATGCGATCAGTTAGTCCAGCACTTCTTTGAGCTTCGCCAGCGTGCTCGGACTGATCTTGTAGATGGCGGCGACGATCTTCTCCAAGCTTTCGCCGCTCACCGGATCGATGTCCAGCTTCGATTTTTCCGCCTCAGCGACGAAGGCCGAATCCTTCAGGGTTGACAGGAAAGCTTGCCGCATCATTTGCACGCGATCCTTCGGCGTGCCCGGCGGCATGACGAACGGCCGGGCGATATCCGCCGCGTCATGAATGCCCAGGTGAATCAGCTGGCGTGCTTCCTCGCTCTTTGCGTAGCTGATCGCGAGCGGAACTTTCGACAATTCGGGCAACGGCTTGGCGGTCGCCTGCAAAACAATGTGGACGTCGCCGGATTCCAATCCGCGAGTCCAGGTCGATTTGATCGCGTCCCAGCTCCAACAGGCGCCGGCCAGTTCGCCGCTTTCGGCGGCCAGACGAATATCCGCGGTGCCCTTGAAACCGAGCACGAGTTGAATCGGCAAGCCGACCGCGCTTTTAAGAATCTTCGGCACATCGACGATCGGCCCCGAGCCGGTGGCGCCGAGCTTCACCGGAGTCTTGGCGGCAAACCAGCGATCGACGCTGGTGATACCGCTCGCCTTGGTCAGGGCGCAGGCGGTTTTTTCAGGGATCGGCGCGCCGATGAATTCATATTTGGTCGCCTCGAACTCGGCTCCCGGTCGGCCGAGCAGCTGTTGCATGAACAGGCTGCCGACAAAGTGCCCGAGGGTGAGCCCGTCGGGTTTCGCCGATTTGTATACATGATTGGCCGCGATCATACTGCCGGCGCCCGGCATGTTTTCGACCACGAAAGACGGATTGCCCGGCACGTGTTTGCCCATGTGGCGCGCCAGGGCGCGTGCGTAGATGTCGAAGCCGCCGCCGGCCGACAGTCCGACGACGATGCGCACGGTCTTGCCGCGATAGTATTCTGGTTCTGCGGCCGACAGCGCAGCCGCCGACAATACCAGCGCCGCCGCGATCGCAAAATGTCCTCTCTTGCCTGTCACGCGTCACCTCCGTCATTTGGTTTTTCGCCCGCCCGTTGGCGCCGCCGCAGATCCGCCCGCAGCTCCTGGGTCGCCGCTTCGTCGATCACCGATTGATCCTTCAGGACCACGCCGTAGACCTCGCGCGCAGCGGCGCCGGAAACCACGCCTTGGATGACATCGTCGCGTACCCGCTCGGCATCGCGCTTGAGCGGATCGCCGCAGCCGCCGCCGCTCGCCACGCGCATGAAGAGCACGTCGCCCTCGCACAACTCGAAATTGCAGTAAGGCAAATTTTCTTGCCGGCCGGCGAGCGCGTCGATGCTCGTCGCGACCTGATGGTCGGCAAGCAGTTGCTGCACGCGCGTGCCGGCGATTTTCATGATGATGCTCGGCGCTCCGGGGCGGCCGCCGAACATACCGTGGCCGGAATTTTCGCCGCTGGCAACACCGTAAGCGACGCCCCGCAGCCGGCCTTCCGGCGCGTCGTGCAGCGTGTGCGCCGATTCGACGCCGACGCCGCCGCGAAACTGCCCCGCCCCCGCGCTATCGACCGCGTGGCGCCGAAATAGGTAGAGCAGCGGATATTGCAGTTCCATCCATTCGACGTTCGGGCAGCTCATGTAGCTGCCGCCGGAATCAACGCCGTCGCGATCGATGCGCGCGCCGTTGCCGTCCATGGCGCCGTGCGCCATGTTGATGAAAGCCGTATAGCGCCCGTATTGATTGACCCCCGAGTGGCGGCAGTTTCGATGGCTTGCGCTCGGCGCCACGATCTCCTTGCGCCAGCGCTCGCTCGTGGCGATCATCTGCATCAAGACGGAGCTGGCCAGAAAGCCGACGCCGAATCCGCAAGAAGTCGTGCTCATCGAGATCGGCCCGGGAAATTGTACGTGGGTCAAACTGCCTTTGGGGGCGATGACCTCCATCGGCTTGATCACGCCCTGATTCTTCGGCAAGTCGTAGGCGATCGAATACAGGATCGCTCCGAAACAAAAACCAAACGTACCGTGGTAGGGAAGATTGATGCCTTTTTTTACCTGCGGATCGGTGCCGGTAAAATCGAAAATCAGACGATCGCTCCGTTTGCGCAGCGTCAACGCCAGCCGGCAGGGGCCGTCGGCTTCGATCGTCAGCGTCTCGCGCCACTCGCCGTCATCGATCTCGCCGAGCCTTTTGCGCAGCACCGACTCAGTGTAGCGAATCATCTCGGCCGAGACGCGGTTCATCAGCTCCGCTCCATACTTCCGGTACATCTCCTGGAGCCTCGCCTTGGCCACATTGTTGGCGGCAATTTCGCACTTCAAATCCAGCGCCACCGCCTCGGGCTGGCGCGTCATGTGCGTGATCGTGTCGAAAACATCTTGGCGCAGCTTGCCGCGCTCAACCAGTTTGATGCCGGGGACGCGGAAACCTTCCTGGAAAATCTCGCTGGCATCCGGCGAATCGCCGCCCGGAGTGATCGCGCCGACGTCGCTGACATGGACGAAGGTCGCGCTCCAACCGATCAACGCGCCGCCGCAGTGGATCGGCGAGATAATATAGACATCGGGGTTATGGATCGCAGCCAGATAGGGATCGTTGAGCAAAAAAATGTCGTCCGGGAAAATCTCTTCCCTGCCGAAGCTTTCGATGATCCTCCGGACGGCAAAACCGGCGCAAACGACGTGGTGGCCGTACGTCTCCCCGGCAGCCAGGATCTCACCGTCGGGCCGGTAGAGCGACGCGTTGTAGTCGTGCTGTTGGGTGGTCGTCACCGTGCCGCCGGTGCGCTCCAGTGTAATGCCCATCTCCCGCGTGATCTGGTGCAGCCGATGGGACAGCACTTCGAAAGTGATCGGGTCGATGTCGCCGCTGAACATCCCTAGCCGCCCACACCCATACGCACGTTAAAATACTCGTCCACCTGCGCACGATCGCGCGGATGGATCACGATGGTCGTGATCGGCGTCTCGATGATCGCCGGACCGGCGAGCTCGCTTCCCGGCCGCAGCCGTTCATAGTCGTAAATCCGCGTCGGCACGAAATCGCCTGTCTCTTCGAAGTAAACCGCGCGCTCGCCCTTGAGCGCCGCCGGAGCGCGATTTCTTTCCCGCGGATAGTTGCGCAGTTTGGGTTTGTTCAACCTCGCGGTGGCGACGACGCGAAAAGCCATGATCTCTTTGCCCGCCTCTCGGTAACCCGCGCCACGGCCATAAGCCAGCTCGTAGACCTCGTCGAAGCGCCGATAGATCGCGTCCAGCTCAGTCTCGCCCAGCTCGGCGGTGCCCTCGGGGAAAGCGATGTTAAGCTCGTGCACTTGCTGCCGGTAGCGAATGTCCAGGCTGCGGGTGATCTTCATGGCGTTTTCCGCAAAGCCGGCGGCGCCCAGACTCGCTCGGGCGCGCTCCAGGAGAGGCGCGAAGATGGCGCCGACCTGCTTCGCGTCGGCCGGTACTGCGAGCCGTTCCGAGCGGCCAAACCGATAAGTCACATCGGCACTGACCAGTCCCGCGGCGCCGTGGACCGCCGCGGTAAACGGCACGACCACTTCTTTGATGCCCAATTCGGCGGCGTAACGGCCGGCGTGGACCGGCGCGGCCCCGCCGAACGCAAATAGCGTAAACTCACGCGGATCATAGCCGCGCTCGACGGTCGCCCGCCGGATCGAATCGCTCATCTGCGCATTGGTGATGCGGTAGATCCCGTTGGCGGCTTCGGCCGCAGTCATGCCCATCGGCTCGGCTACCTTTTGTTTCAGTGCCGCGAGTGCTCGCTCCTTATCCAGCTTCAGGCGGCCGCCGAGGAAACAATCTTGATTCAAGTAACCCAGCACCAGATCGGCGTCGGAAACGGTCACTTCACTGCCGCCGAGACCGTAACAAACCGGTCCCGGACTCGAGCCGGCGCCCTGCGGCCCGACTTTAAGAAGTCCGGTCTCCGGATCGATCCAGACGATGCTGCCGCCGCCCGCGCCGATCGACTCTACCCAGATTTTTGATAGAAACAATTGGTAGCGCATCAAGATCGGCCGGTGATCGGTTTCCGCCGCACCGTCCCGGATAACGCCGACTTTGAACGTCGTGCCGCCCATGTCGGTAGCAAGCACGTGCGAAATCCCCAAGCGCGACCCGAGAAAGCGGCTCGCCATGACCCCTGCCGCCGGCCCCGACTCGATGGTGCCGACGGCATTTTTACAGGTGTCCTCGATCCCGAGCACGCCGCCGTAGGCCTGCATCACCAGCGGTTCGCGGCGCAACCCCCTGGCGCGCAGCAGCGCTGCCAGGCGCCCCAGGTAACCGGCGATATTCGGGCCGACGTAGGCGTTGAAGGCGGTCGTGGCAGTGCGCTCGTACTCGCCCAGAAACGGCGCCACTTCGCTCGACAGGCTCAGATACGCTTTAGGAAATCGCTGCTTTACGAACTCGGCCAACGCCCGTTCATGATGGTCATTGGCGAGCGACCATAACAGCGCGATGGCGACCGACTCCACGCCGCGATTGAGCAACGCGTTCACCGCCCGCTGGATTTCCTCGGCAGTCAAGCGTACCAGCACCGTTCCTTTATAGTCGATGCGTTCCGCCACCTCTTCGATCAGCGCGCGCGGAATGAGCGGCGCGGGCTTGCTTTGCGTCGAGGCGCGAAACGCTTCACTCTCCGTGAGACCTTCGGTGGTCCGCCCGCGCATGATCAAGAGCGTATCGCCGAACCCCGCCGTGGTGAGCAGGCCGGTTCTCGGTCCGCTACGCGTGATCAAAGTGTTATCGGCGACCGTGCACGCGTGAAAAAATAACTCGGTCGCGGCGAGCAATTCGGCGTCGCTCGAAAAACCGAGATGACGCGCCGCATCCGCCACCGCGTCGAGCGCCCCGAGGGCGAAATCCTGCGGCGTGGACAAGGCCTTGCCTAAAGTCACCGTGCCCTGCTCGTCCACCGCGACGCAGTCGGTGAAGGTTCCGCCGATGTCGACGCCAACGATGAAATTCATTTCAGCGCCAGCCACACGGCGATGCGGATCGAAAATCGTCGCGCATGGAAGATCGAGGATCGAACGGCGCCAAACGGGAGCTTCAATTTTCTCTCCTGAATATCCTCAATGCTCAATTCGGTCAGAACATATAGCTGCCGCAATTGATGTTGTACGACTGCCCGGTGATGAATTGGGCCGCATCGCTGGCCAGAAAGACGATCGAGCCCGCGATGTCGTCGGGTTCAAGAATATGCGGCAACGGCGTGGAGCGCAGCCGGGCCATCACTTCTTCTTCCGATCGGTGCTGGCGCGGCATGGAGGTGTTCGCCGAGCCCGGGCAGACGGCGTTAACCGTAATGCCGTCGGCGCCGACTTCGCGCGCCAGGGATTTGACCAAACCCATAATCGCCGCCTTCGAGGCGGCGTAATGCGAGAACTGGCGCATCCCGTAGTGGCCGATGCCTGAAGCGACGCTGATGATGCGGCCGCTCTTCTGCCGCCGCATCGCCGGGACGAATTCACGGCAGCAAAGAAAATTGCCGCCGACGTTGATGTCGATGGTGCGGTCCCAGTCCTCTTCCGATAATGCCATCACCGGTGCCTTGGGATAATAGATGCCGGCGATGTTAGCGAGAATATCGACCCGGCCGAAGCGTTCGAAAACTTTCGCGGCCATCTGCTTGACCGAGTTTTCGTTGGCGACGTCGACCGCAACGCCCATCGCCTCGCCGCCAAGAGCGGCCGCTTCAACGGCGACCGATTGCGCTTTCTCCCCCTGCAGATCGGCAACCGCGACTTTCGCCCCTTCGCGCGCCATCATCAGCGCGGTGGCGCGGCCGATGCCCTGAGCGCCCCCGGTAATCACCGCAACTTTGTCTTTGAGCTTCATGGCATCACCACCCCGCCGTTGACGTGAAACGTCTGTCCGGTGATCGCCGCGCTCTCGGGTGTGGTGAGAAAGTAGTACATCTCGGCCACGTCCGCCGGCAGCGCCGTCCGCCCGAGCGGAATCTGCGGCCACCAGCGCTGTTGGCGCGCTTCTGGCGATTCTTTTTCCATGACCCGCGGCGTATCCGTCGGACCGGGAGCGACCGTGTTCGCGAGCACGTTGTCCGGCGCTACTTCCAGCGCCAGCGATTTAGTGAAGCTGATGATGCCGGCCTTCGCCGCGGCATACGGCGTGCGCAAGGCCGAACCGGTGACGCCGTAATTGGACGCGGTATTCATGATGCGCCCGCTCTTTTGCCTCTGCATGATCGGCGCCACCTCGCGGCACATCAGAAAAGTACCCTTTAGATTCACGTCGATAACTTCCCTCCACTGCGTCCAGGTGAAATCCTCGATCCTTTTCGTATAGGCGCTGCCGCCGGCGATGTTGGCGAGTATGTCGATGCGGCCGTAGCGTTTGACCACGTCCGCGACCGCCGCCTTCACTTCGCCCGCTCGGGTCACGTCGAGCGCCAGAGCTTCAGCTTTCCCGCCCCGGGCAGCAATCTCGGCTTTGACGCGTTCAGCGGCGGCGCGATCATAATCGGCGATCACGACGGTAATGCCCCCGGCCGCCATGCGCACTGCCACCGCGCCGCCGATACCGCCGCCGCCGCCGCTGATCAATGCCACTTGGCTCACAGCGCCCCTCCTGTCGGCCGGCCCGCGTACATCGCCTCGATCTCCTTATGGTAAAGCGCGCCGGCCGCGCTGCGATCCACTTTTACTTTTTGGAACTGGTTGATGCTGCGCACCTCGGCAGGAAAATCGCGCGCGAGCACGGTGATCCGGCGAATCCGCTCATACTGTTCAAGCCGGCCGTTGACCCGGTCGATCTGTTTCCAGAGCGCCGCCTGAATGATTTCATCCGACAGCTCTCGCGCTTCGCGGTTTGCCGCGGCGGCGATCTTTTGCCGGTCGGGCACGATCAGCGCAGCCACGAACGGCCGCCGGTCTCCCACCAGGATCGCCTGACTGATGAACGGTTCGTTCTCCAATTGCAGTTCGATGAGGCTCGGGTAAATATTCGAGCCCTCCGCGCAATTGAAAACGTCCTTTTTGCGTCCGGTGATGCGTAAAGAACCATCGGCATCGATGGCGCCAAAATCGCCGGTATGAAACCAGCCTTGTTCGTCAAACGCCTCGGCGGTGGCTTGCGGATTTTTGAAGTAGCCCGGCGATACCGTCGGACCCCGCACCAGCACCTCGCCGTCATCAGCAATGCATAGCTCGACATTGGCGAACGGCCTGCCCAGATTTCCCGGCCGGTTTTCACCGAGGCCGCAGAGCGTCACCCCGCCACATTCCGTGACGCCGTAAGAACCGATCAGCGGCAAGCCGATCAACTCGAAGAAACGCATGATGCGCGGCGGCATCGCCGCGCCGCCGTAGGCGATGTACTTGATCCGGCCGCCCAGCGCGCGGCGCGTGTTCGAGCCGAGCCTGGCACAGAGCTCACCCATGCGCCGCGCCGTTTCCGCGTCGCAACGTTTTAGCGCCACGGGGCCATCATAGCTTTCCAGTTCGCGCCAGAGCGCGTCATTGCCGTCCTGATTAAGCACGCCTTCCCAGATACGCTCCATGATCCGAGGCACCACGGCGAGCGCCGTCGGCGCGAGGCGTTCGATGACCCGCAGATCCGCTCGCGTGTCAACAGCTTCGACGAGCGCCGTGGTGCGGCCCGTGACGGCGCTTTTCAGAAACCCGAAGCGCCCGAATAGATGGTTCAGGCTCAACAGGTTCACGGTCAGCTCCTCCGGCGCGCTCAGCGCTACGGGGCCGCCGTTGGTGATATTCGCCAGCAAATTATCTTGCGTGCGCATCACGCCTTTGGGCTCGCCGGTGGAGCCCGACGTGTAGATGATCGTCGCCAGATCGTTGGGGTGGACCCCTTCCATGAGCGTGGAAAGCCTTTGTGCTTCGACGCTTTTCCCCTGTCTGGTCAGTGCGGCGAACGACAGCGCATGCGGCAAATTCATCTCGCTCGCGTCCATGCTGATGATGTACTTAAGCGCCGGTAGCTGTCCTTTCAAATTGAGCAGGCGGCCGACGCCGACGCTATCCTGTACAAAGGCGATGCGGCACTCGGCATGACCGAGCACTTTGAGCAGCATCATATCGGATAGCGCCGGCGCCAACACGACATTGGGAAAGCCCGCCGACAACGTCGCCAGATCTGCGGCGAGCCACGGCAGCGAATTTTCGCCGATGATCGCTATGGTTTCCCCCGGCGCTATCCCCAGCGTCATCAGACCGAGCATGACGTTTCGCGCGAGCGCGGCAAAATCCTGCCACGAGATATTTTCAAAGCGCTCGCCCATTTGCAGTTTGATGAAGGTGCGCGGGCCCAGCTCAGCAGCGCGCTGAAAAAAAATCTGACCGACATGCCGGCCGCTTACCGGTCGTGTGCTCATAAGACCGTGAAATGGGCCGGATCGTACTTCGAGCGGCTCGGATCGTCAATCCGCTTGAGCCCTTTGATTTCGCTTCGGTGCGCGTAGGCATAGCCCAGCGCCTGGGCAACGTCGTTCATGTGGCCGTGAAGATATTTTCGCGCCGGCACGGCCAGGCGCAGCAGATCGACGCCGCGCGCCGCCTGGCTCGGCGCCAGAGGCGGGCCCTTGGTGACGCGAATGCCGCCGACCTCGTAAAGAAAGCCCGCCAGAGACTCGGCGGGAAAGCGCTCCGGCCCAAGCTCGGGAAGAAATGCTTTCACGTCGATAAATACGGCATGGCCAGCCCGAGGTTTCAGCACCGGCACCGCACCGTGGAGTCTCTCCCACAGGTATTTGACTTGTGCCGCTCGGCTGTTGACGTACGCCTCAGCGGCAAAAATCTCAGCCAGGGCCGAAGCCAGCATGAGCATAGTACTGCTCGATGCCTGCGCACCGTCGAGAAAACACTGCATCATCGCCTTCTGCTGGCTCGGCTTGTCTCGGGTCAAGATCAAGCCGCCGGCCGGAACCAAAAAATCTTTGAGCGCGCTCAATGTGCAGCCATCCGCCAGCGCACAGATGTCTTTGACGATGTCGCGGATCGAACGATCCCGTTGGTTCGGCTCGCGCTCCTTGATGAGGATGCTGTTCTCGAGAATCCGGCAGGCGTCGAGAAATAGCGGCAGCTTGCGGGCGGTGGCGATCTCTCTGACCGCGCGCAGGTTGGCCAGCGATACCGGATGGCCGCCGCAAGCATTGACGCTCAGCTCGACATAGATACAGCTCATCTTTTCGGCGCCAAACTGGGCGATCATGGCGTCCAACTTGGCTGGATCGATATCGCCTTTGAACGGCTCGTCCGAAGTCAGGTCATGGGCGGCATCGCCGATCACATCGACCAACTTGCCGCCGTTCATCTCGATATGGCTGCGCGTCGACGGAAACAGCATGTTGCCCGCCACCAGGGTGCCGGGTTTAACGTGAATCTTGCTCCACAGCCGTTCCGCCGCCCGCCCTTGAGTCGTCGGCACGAACCAGGGGAAACCGAAGTGGCCTTCAATCTGCTCGGCGAGCAAGGCGTACGCCCGGCTGCCCTCCGCAGCCAAGCCCATGCCAGCTTCCAGCACCGCCGGCGCCGCCGCCAGGGTCAATTGCTGGGTGCTCAAAGCGCTCACTCCGCTATCGGTGCTGAGATCGATGTAGATGAGCTCTTGCGGCAACAGCTCGGTGTTGTAATGCGCCGCGCGCAGCGCCGCGGCGCGCTCGGCGCGACTGGTTTGGCGCAGCGGCCGGACCACGGCCATTTCGTACGGGGTTGAAAACAAGCCCGGCGCGTCCTCGTTCATCTTGCACTCCCGGTGAATTTTCTCTACGCCGAACTTCCTTGGGCCTCGGGCGGATGACGCCGATCGACCCGCCGGGCATTGAGCAGTGCGACCGCGCGATGCACCATTTTGCGCTCCGTGGCGAACTTGAGTTGCTTGATCGCCTGATCGACCGGAAACCAGCGCGCGTCGTCGGCTTCGTGATCGTGATCGCGCACGTCGCCCGAGATATAGCGCATGAGAAAAAAATGCACCCGTTTGGCGATGCGGATCGCTTCGCCTCCCTTGCTTTTGTCGCGGTACGAATACCGGATGTCGCCGAGCTTGCGCGCGAGCTTGCCTTCGAGCCCGGTCTCCTCGCGCACTTCGCGCAAGGCCGCTTGCTCGACCCTTTCGCCTTCCTCGACATGCCCTTTCGGCAATCCCCAGCGGCTGCGCGCGTGAATCAATGCGATTTCAAGTCCGCTCGCCGTACGGCGGTAGATGACGCCGCCCGCCGAGACTTCGTTGACGGTGCGGGGTCCGCTGTCCGGACGAGACACGTTCGGGGCGACCTGTTCACGCAGCCAGCGTAAATAGTCCGCGTCGCCTTCGAGCACCGGCACGCCGATGATTTCCGGCACGGCATAACTGTGCAGCTGGCGAATGCGCCGGGCGAGGGCGGCAAATAAATCACGGCGGGTCTTGATGATCAGCAGCTCTTCCTGGCTCTGCTCCACCTGGCCTTGCCAGCGATAGACAGACTGAACTGGTCCGGTTCGGTTCACACAGGCCGCCAACTGTTCGTCGACCAGCGTCCGGGCGATGTTTTCACTCTCCTGCGGCGACCCTGTGGTAACGTAGACGACGATGAATTCTTGCATCAACGGAATCTTATAACTCGCCTTGAACGCCAGTCAATCAATGGTTTTAATGTTGCCTGCTGCCTCATGCCTTGTTCGAATGAAAACCAAAGAGGAAATACGCCAGCAAGTCTGGCAGGCTTTGGAGCGACAAAAAATCGCCCGCTTTCCGGGCGCCCAAGGTAGAATTCCCAACTTCATTGGCGCGGAAAGTTGCGCCAAACGGCTGGCGCAAACCCGTCACTGGAAAGCCGCCCAATTTCTCAAAGTGAATCCCGACTCGCCGCAGCGGTCGATCCGGCAAAGGGCGCTCGCCGAAGGCAAGACAATTTATATGGCCGTGCCGCGGTTGCGCGGCGCCAGGCCCTTTATCGAGCTTGATCCCAAAAAGTTAAAGTGCTCGCCCTACGCCGCCTCATCCATCAAAGGCGCGGGCCAATACGGCCGTTTGGTTGCGCTCGAAGACGTGCCGAAAATCGATTTGGTCGTCTGCGGCTCGGTCGCAGTGAACCGCCAGGGCGCGCGGGTCGGCAAAGGCGGCGGCTATTCGGACCTGGAATTTGCCTTGCTAACAGAAGAAAAAAAGATCGGTCCCAAGACGCCCATTGTCAGTTCGGTCCATCCGCTGCAACTCATCGACGACGAAATCCCCATGACCGAGCACGATATTCCGTTAAACGCCGTCGCCACGCCGGACGAGATCCTCGAAATGATCCCCCGCTTCCGCCGTCCGAAAGGCATTGACTGGTCAATCTTGGATGAAGAAAAAATCGCTGAGATCCCGCTGCTCGGTAATCGCCGCGAGCGACGCTGACCCTATCCCGCCGCGGAGGTTTGTCTTGAGATATCGTCTTATTGAAGCACCTTCACATCTATGTTAGCTAAACGGTTCCGAGGAAAATTCCATGACGGATCTCAAAATCGATTTTGCCAAAGGCAACGGGTTGGTGCCGGTGATCGTGCAGGACCATGAAAGCCGCGACGTCCTGATGGTGGCTTACATGAACCAGGAGGCATGGGAAAAAACCCTGGCAACGGGCAAGGCCCACTATTATAGCCGCTCGCGCAAAGGCCCCTGGTTTAAAGGCGAGGAATCGGGCCATTTCCAGGAAGTCAAAGACGCGTTCATCGATTGCGACAGCGACACGATTTTGCTGCAGGTTCATCAGGTCGGCGGCGCCGCCTGCCACGAGGGTTATCGGAGTTGCTTTTTCCGCCGGCGCGCGGGCGAAAACTGGCAAATCATCGGCGCGCGGGTGTTCGACCCCAAAGAGGTTTACAGAAAGCCTTAATCGGATAGATTTTTTCAACAACCGCGAAAAAATCCTCCCTCTTTCCCCTTTGTCAAAGGGGGATGAAAGGGGGATTTTCTTGCGTGAGGTAGTTCATACAAAAGTTACAGCTGAAGCAGTCCATGGCAGCCAAGCAAGAAATCAAGTTGGGCATCCCCAAAGGCAGCCTCGAGGAGATGACCATCGAGTTGTTCAGGCGGTCGGGCTGGAAAATTTCCACTTCCAGCCGAAGCTATTTCCCGACGATCGATGACGGCGAAATTCGCTGCAGCTTGGCCCGCCCCCAGGAGATGTCGCGCTACGTCGAAATGGGCACCCTGGACGTCGCGATCACCGGCAAGGACTGGACCATCGAGAACGAATCCGACGTGCAGGTCGTCTGCGAGATGGTTTATTCGAAAACCAGTTTTCGTCCGACCCGCTGGGTCGTCGCCGTGCCGCGCGATTCTAAAATCAAAAAGCTCGAAGACCTCAAAGGCAAGCGCATCTCGACGGAAATGGTGAACTTTACCAAGCGTTACTTTGGCGAGCGAAAGATCCCCGTGGAAGTCGAATTTTCTTGGGGCGCAACCGAAGCCAAAGCGGCCGAAGGGCTCGTCGATGCCATCGTCGAGGTCACCGAAACCGGCGCCACCATACGGGCCGCCGGCCTGGAGATCATCCACGACATGATGGAATCATGCCCTCAATTGATCGCCAATAAGAAAGCCTGGGAGGATCCCTGGAAGCGGGCCAAGATCGAGCAGATCAAAATGCTGTTGCTCGGCGCTCTCTCGGCCGAAAATAAGGTCGGCATCAAGCTCAATGTCTCGGAGATGAATCTCGAGCGCGTGGTCGAGTTGATTCCGAGCATCACGGCGCCCACCGTGGCGACGCTTCATCCCTCGCCGAATCTGAAGGGCGTGAAGTGGTACTCGGTCGAAAGCGTGCTCGAGGAAACCAGGGTGCGCGATTTGATCCCCAGGCTGATCGAAAACGGCGCGGTCGGCATCATCGAGTACCCGCTCAACAAGATCATTTAACAAGCCGCTACGCGCTCGGCCGTTCCCCTCCCGCATGAGCGCCGACCGTTTTGCCCGCCGCTTGATCGCGGCACTGGAAGAAGTCCTTGGCGATCTCGGGAAAAAGCGCGTAGGTCAAAACGTCCTCGTCGCTGCGCGCCAGCCCATTGGATTCTTTGCGCGCCTGTTCGAGACCCGGTTTGAGCAAATCCGCGGGCCGGCATGTGATCGGCTCTTTTTTGCCCAGCACTTTCTGCTTGATTTCGTCGTCGATTTTCCCTGGCGCTTCGCCGTACAGCCCCATGACGTAGTTTCGCGTTTCCATGCTGACCACAGAATAGCGTTTGCCGGTCATGACGTTGAGAGCGGCCTGCGCGCCGACCATCTGACTGGTCGGGGTTACCAACGGCGGATAGCCGAGATCCTTGCGCACGTGGGGCATCTCGGCTAACACCAGCTCCAATTTGTCTTCCGCCTTTTGCTGGCGCAGCTGAGCCACCAGATTCGACAGCATGCCGCCCGGGATCTGCGATATCAGCACATCGGTCTTGATCTGATTGTTGACCGGGCTTTCAAACTCGCCGTAATTGGGCCGGATGCGGTAAAAATATTCGGCGATTTCCCCGAGCTTGCCTAAATCAAGCCCGGTGTCATGGACCGTGTCTTTGAGCGCTGCCACGATTTGTTCCGTAGCCGGCTGCGAAGTGCCCTGGGAAAACGGCGAGATCGCGGTGTCGAGAATGTCGGCGCCGGCTTCGATCGCCATCATGTAAGTCATCTGTGCCAGGCCGGCCGTGCAATGCGAGTGCAGATGAAGCGGCAAGGCGATGCGCGACTTGATCTTCCTGATGATTTCGTACGCCGCGTACGGCGCCAGCAGTCCGCCCATGTCTTTGAGGCAAATGATTTGCACGCCCATGTCGGCGAGCTTTTCCGCGACGCCAAGAAAATAATCCGGCGAGTGTACCGGGCTGATCGTGTAGCAAACCGTTCCTTCCACCAGCTTGCCTGTCTTGAGCGCCGCCTCGATGGCGGTTTTCATGTTCCGGATATCGTTCATCGCATCGAAGATCCGAAACACGTCGATGCCGTTGGCCGCCGCCCGCTCGACGAAAGCCCGCACCACGTCGTCGGGATAGTTGCGGTAACCGACGACATTCTGGCCGCGCAATAACATTTGGAAGCGGGTTTTCGGCATCGCCGCGCGCAGCCTGCGCAAGCGTTCCCAGGGGCATTCCTTGAGAAAACGCAAGGTCGCGTCGAAAGTGGCCCCACCCCAGGTTTCCAACGACCAAAAGCCGACCTCATCGAGCTGGGCCGCGATCGGCAGCATGTCCTCGGTGCGCATGCGGGTGGCGATCAAGCACTGATGCGCGTCCCGCAGCACCGTCTCCATGATTGCAATTTTTCCGGCCATGATTTTTTCCTGTCCGCAGATGATGAGCCCGGATGATGGATGCTCCGGCACCCCGCCGATCGGGTCATGATCCGACCGAGCGCTGGCACCGGCGCCAATGGTTAATGCCCCTCACCCGCTGCTAGTCGTATAATTCGCTCTGTTTTTCTTCCAAGCGCGCCTTTTCTTCGGGGTCGATGACATAGACGCCGTTCACCTGTTTGATCTTGGTCATATCGTAGAAATACTCCGACGCCTCCAGACCCTGCTCGTATTCGTACATTTTGATCGCATCCCACGGGCAGATCTTCTTGTCGAGTCGGTCTTCCGATTCGGTGCCGATCAGCTGGAGCTGAAACCGTTTGGGCACCGCCTCGGGCGGAACCGGCTTGCGGTTGGCATCATAAAATCGGTTCGCGTATTCATAGAAGATTTCGCCGGTTTCTTTGTGCTGCTGAATCTTGGTCAGATCGTCGCTGTAACACATCTGGCAACCGATGCACTTATCGTTGTCGACAAATACCCGGTACGGTTTGAGGCCGCCGCCCGGCAGCTCTTCATAGAGCAGATTGATACAATCGTCGACCGGACAGTGCGTTTCGCAGATCGGCGAGCCGGCGCAGCTCGAGCAGTTTTCGTTCATCACCGCCAGGAGCGCGGTTCCTTTACGCTTCTTCGCTTCAGCCATTCGCTTCGGTCCTCGCTTTCAGGATGCGGCCCTTTAATGCCCAAGCGATTGCAACCAGCAGCAACCCCCACCAATAACGGACCATCACCACCCGCCCCCACTCCAACCAGTAAACGAAATTGCCCGACCGATTGATGAGTTCGCTCAAAGCCCCCTGCGCGCTGGCGTATTCTTTCGCTTCGCGGGCCGCCTGCGACAGTCCGTAGAGAGCGCCGTCGTCGTTGGGGTTTAACTGGAGCGCCTGCTCGAAATCGCGCCGAGCCTCGCGCCATTTGCCCTGCTCGGCGTAGATCCCGCCTCGGGTCGTGAGTGCGGCGGCAAACGCCGGCTTGAGTTCAAGCGCGCGGTTAAGGCTGCCAAGAGCCTCGTCCAAATCGCCGCGCTTTTTCAGCGCGACTGCCAGATTGTTGTGCGCCTCGGCGGAGTCGGGCTTGAGCTCGATGACCTTACGGTATTCGCGGATGGCTGTGTCTGCGTCACCGCGAATTTCCAGCTCGACATAACCGAGTAAAGTATGTGCCTCAATATGCTGCGGATCCGCCGCAATGGCCCGATTGATCGCGCGGATGGCTCCCTGCGGATCGCGCAAACGCAGGAGCGACATGCCCAGAAAAACATGCAGGTCAGCCGTGTCGGGATACTCCTTTAGCAGTTCCTGGAAGCCCGCCTTGGCTTCGCCGGCCCGTCCCTGGGCCAAATCTCGGCGCGCTTTTTCCCAGCGCGGCTCGGCCCGCAACAGCAGACTCGTGTCGGCCGCGACGGCTAGGCCCACCGCTAAATAAATGACGCCCGCCAGCGTCGCAAGGCAGTTCCACACCGCCTATTTCCACATTTCTTTTGGGATATCGTCTTCTCGGCCTTCTTCAACCAGCTTGTCGTTCTTCAGCGCCTCTCTCATCCCCAGCCAGGTAAAGAATATGACCAGAATCAGCATCGCGACGATCGGAATATTGTCCGGTTTGGTCACTATTTCGAGAAAATTTTGCAGCCCGCTCGGTTCTTCCATAATTATGGCTAAACACCCGCAATATCAGGATTTCCGTGAAAGGTATTAAAATTCCTGCTGGAAGTCAACGTAGCCAGCAAGTGATCCGTCATCGTGATCGGTTGGCAGTAAGCCGGAAAAAGCGCTCGGCTTCAATGATCGTTTTACCTAGCTGACCCTGATCACTGTTTACTGATCACTGATTACTGATTACTGATCACTGATTACGGATTACGGATCACTTCTTCCTAATGCTGCGCGTGATGCCCGCGCCCGTGTTCGGCATTGCGAAAGATCAAAGACTTGATTACGACCGGCACCGCTTTGGCATCGGGCAGCTCCTGGCCGATGTCAATGAAGTCAAAATCCTTGAGATCGATGCCGTCAATCGAAATGATGCCCGCGCCCGGGATCAGCTCCCGCTCGATAATGTTGCCCATCAATTTGGCGATATCTGCGTCGAACACCAAAACCAGCGGCTGGCCATTGTCGATGTGCCCCTTCATGGCGTTCACCAGGCCTTCGGCCAGAGTCCGAATCAGCGGGTACGACGGTCCGAGTTCCCAGCGGATCGCCAGCGCCACTGAGCGGTCCACGTCCTGCGCATCGAAGCGCTCCAGCGCGCGCTCCACGCCCTCCTTGATTTCGGCCACGCCGATCGATTCCCTTTGCTCAAACCGCGGCGTCACAACCTGGAGGTTGCGCAGCGGCAGCATCTCCGGGTGCGACAGATAAATCGTATTGCCGCTCACCTGGACGGTATACTGCGAGGCGCCGATCACCGTGGCTCGAATTCGCACTTCGGCCGGGCGAAGCGGTATCTTGCCGCCGCCCAGCTGATTGGCGCGGGCGCGCACCTTCTTGCCGAGCTGCACTCCCAGATCGCCCAGATTGCGCTTTTCATAGCCGTAAATGAATTCGGACACACCCCCGGAGAACATCAATGCGTGGATCGGCTCGGCAAAATCGAGGTTGGGCGTGAGCAAGAGATTGTTGACCTCGGGCGAAAGCTTGCCGCGCTCGAGCACCTGAAACAGCGAATCGGTCAACGTTTGGGCAAACTTGTCTTTTTGCTCTTCGCTCATGGTGGCGCCGAGCTCGAGGCCTTCGATGCCGGCCATTTTGGCTATTTTGAGGGCGGTGTCTTCGAGTCGGTTGATCACTCCGCGCTCGTCCATGGCGATCAAGCGCGCGCCCACTTCCACGGCGCAGGTATCGATCACCTTGCCGCCCTGGACGATCGCCACCTTGCTGGTGCCGCCGCCGATGTCGACGTTCATCACAGTGAAGTCGCCGCCTTCGTGGTAGGTCATGTGCACGGCGCCGGAGCCGTAAGCGGCAAGAATCGATTCCAGATTATGCCCGGCGGTGGCGCAGATGAACTTTCCCGCCTCGGCCGAGAAAAGCGCCGCGATCGCTTCGGCGTTCTTTTTCTTCTCCGCCTCGCCGGTGACAATGATCGCCCCGGTGTCGATGTCCTCGGGAGTAAGCCCGGCCTGGCGGTACGCCTCGTGAATAAAGTCGCCCAGCTTGTTGGTGTCGATCGTGGTCTTGTCGACGTACGGCGTCAAAAGGATCGGCGACTCATGAATGATTTCGCGGTTGACCACGACGAAACGGCTTGACAACGCCACGCCTTGGCGGCGCAGCGTGAGGCGCGAAAAGATCAAATGCGAAGTCGAAGAGCCGATGTCGATACCCACCGAGTTGAGCGTGATGCGCTCCGAGCGCCACATCGGATGGTTTTCATCCATGGCGCCTTCGTCTTCATCAAACTCCTCGTCATGCCCCTCGTGCAGTTGCAGTGTCTCGGGCTCCAGATTATCCATGCTGGCGCGAAATTCCTTTCTCGACGGCGCTTAAATATTCGCTTTGCATAACACATGCGAGCGCCGGTTGCCACTGACCCACCCGCTGGCGCTGCCCCGGGTGAGCGGGAAACCCGGCGCTACGATTAGAGCGCGATTCCGCAGGCTCGAGCCAAGCGCGCGCCGGCCCTCGCTTGATCGAATGTCCGTCCGTTCCTTCTCTATTGCTTCGTCGCCTGCATGTCCGAGCGAGCAACCCAAAAAAGCCCGTCGAGCGGGATGGACAAGGCTGCGGGTCAGGGATAAGATGAGACCGCTTTATTGCCCTATGGGACAGGAAGAATATCAAGAACTATCCTCTTTTTTGAGGCGTTTCATGCGCCGTCTGAGGCTCATTCGCGGCATGGAAGGAGTTTGCCTCGCGGCCACCTGTGCGTTGCTCTTGTTTGCCGCCGGCCCGGCGGTGGCTTATCTCAAGAGTCTTCTGCCCTACGCGCCGCTCGCCTATAGCCTGATCAGCGCCGTTGTTTTGCTCGCCGCGATCGGCTGGACGATTTATCGATTTCTCGGCCGTGTGTCGCAGGAGCGCGCCGCCCTTTACATAGAACAACAGCAACCCAGGCTGCGTAATAACCTCATCAACTCGCTGCAGCTCTATCCGCAAATCATCGCCGCCAAACAGGACCCCGGCTTTTCGAGCACCATGGTCTTGGCGCTCTTGCGCACGACGAAAAACCAGATCGCCGGCCTCAAGGTCGAGGATTTGCTCGACTTTAGCCGCTTGAAGGCCGGTTTGCGCTTGCTCGGTTTCTTGACCGTGCCGGTGGTCGCGATGCTGCTCTTCGACCCGGCTTGGGTGGGCGGAACCATCAGCATGCTCACCCGTCCTCTCGAACACCTGCCGCCTACCGTGACCCTATTGGAGATTGAACCCAAGGGTTTGCGCGTCGCTCGCGGCACGCCGGTCACGATTCAAGCCGCCGCCGCGGGCGCGCTTCCGGCCGCGCTGGATTTGATCACATGGCAGGGCGTCAATGCGCGCGGAGAGCTTATCGGCTTGGAAAAGACCGCCATGGAAAACCTTGGCGCGGGCAAATTCAGCGCGAAAATTCCCCGCCTGGAAAGAACCCTGCACTATCGTGTCGCCAATGTGTCGCTGACCTCGCCCACCTTCCGCGCCGAAGCCGTCGATCCGCCCGAGATCGCCAACGTGCAATTGACCCTCTATCCGCCGGCGTACACCGGCCTTGGCTCGGTCGCTGTGCCGGAGGGCGGCATCGAAGGGCTCAAGGGTTCCACGATCCGGCTTGATGCGGTAACCACCAAAGAGGTGGTAAAAGCCGAGATCACGATGGACGACGGCAAAAGGATTCCGCTCAAGATCGACGGCCGAAAACTGCAGGCAAACCTGGTGCTGTTTCAATCGCAATCCTATCGCATCGCGGTAGAGGATCAGCATGGCTTTCGTAATACGCCGATCAGTTATGAGCTGCGCGTCAAGCCGGACGGGTTTCCGACGGTGGACTTGCTGCGTCCCACCGAGGACTTGGAAATCAACGGCGACGAGATCTTGAATCTCGAGTACAGCGCGCGTGACGATTTCGGCGTCGCCGAAGTGAACCTGATCGCCAAAGTGGGCGATCGCGAAGACAAAATCCGCTTGCAGAAAGAAGAGATCAAACGCCACATCGTGCGCGAGCAATATAAATGGGACCTCGGTAAACTGGCGCTCCGGGAAGCCGAAGAGGCGCTGTTCTTTCTGCAGGTTTTCGACAATGACACCATCTCCGGACCGAAGATCGGCACGTCGAAGTCGATCCGCTTGAAACTTAAAAATCTCAAGGGCGAGCACCAACTCACCACCGAGATGATGCGCGACTTGAATGCCCGGATGGTGGATTTGCTCGCCGATCACCTTGAGACACCGCCGCCGGGCGAAAAAACGCCGGCGCAGTCCCGGGAGATGCAGCAGCGCTTTGAGCAAAATCTCGCCGAAGCCATCAAGCGCACCGAAGAAATCATGCGCCGCACGGAGAAAGACCGCATGTCCGATTTCGCCACCTGGTCGGATCTCGAGGCCTTGCGGCGCAATCTGGAATTCACTCAGAACGATCTATTGCGCAGGCAGGAACAAGCGGCAAACGCCGACGACAAGCTCAAGGCGCGCGATGAAATTGCCTCCGAGCTCGAGCGCATGTCGCTTTTATCGGAGGAGATCGGCAGGCGCATGCAGGCCCAGGACCTGGCCTCCCGCGCTCAAGACCTGGCGCGCAGTCAAGAACGGCTCATGGATTCTCTGGAGAAGCTCCAGAGCGGCGACAAAAATCTCGACGCGATCATGAAGCAGATCGGCGAACTGGCAAAAACCCTCGCCGATCTGCAGCAAGCTCTGGGGCAGCTGGCCCAGCAAATGCCCGACGATTTCATGAACGCCGATCAGATGCGTTCGCTCGGCTTTGGCGACATGCAGCGCCAGCTCGAAGAAATTCGCAAGCGGCTGCAACAGGGCGATATTGAGGGGGCGCGGCAGCTGGCGCGCGAGTTGTTCAATCAGATGGCGCAGATGATCGCCGCGTTGCAGAACATGCAGCGCTCGCAAATGGCCTCCGGCATGGGCCGCATGCAAGGCGAGATGCAGCGCCAGAGCAGCGAGCTGCAGGAGATCGCTCGCGAGCAGCAAGAGATCTTGGTGAATACCGAAGCGGTCAACAACGCCGGCATGGCGGCGCGCGATACCCTTCTGAAAAGCAAACTGGACCGCTTCCTCGAGCGCGCCATCGGCGAGCTCGGCAAGTTGACCGAGCTCTTTCCTGATCGCGAAGGTGCCGACGATCCGAGCCTATTGACCAACATGGACGATGCCACTATGAACGCGCTGTTGAGAAATTTGATCGCCAAGCTGAGCCAGCGCGACTTTCCCGGATTTGCCGAAGGCGACGGTTACCTGCGCAAGGAGATGGCAAAGAAGCGTAACGCCGCCCAGGAATCCAGGGCGCAACGCGCCGAAAAGAGCGTCAACGACATCAAAGCGGAACTGCAAGCCTTGCTCGATGAGCCCGAGCGGGCGCTCACCGACGATGACAAACGGCGCCTGCGCGAGCTGGCGCAGCGCCAGGATATTTTGCAAGAGCGCACCCAAACGCTGCACGAGAAGCTCGAATCGTTGTTTCAATTGTTCCCCCAGCTCGATCCGAAAATTCTCCAAGGGATCGGCGAGGCCGGCCAGGCCATGGGTCATGCGCAAAATCGCCTCGGACAACTGGACTCGCGCGGCGCGGTGCCGCCGGAGCGGACCGCGCTCGAACGACTGTCCCAATCGCAGCAGCAAATGCAGTCGGCGATGCAGCAGATGGCGCAGCGCGGACAGCTCGGCAACATGCCGATGACACGGCTGTTTCGCCAGGGCCGTTTCCTGCCGTTTGGCTCGCTCGCCCCTTTGCCGGGGATGCCTCAATTTCCCGAGTTCGATATTGAGCAGGGATTCACCGGCCTGGATACCGAAAAGTTCCGCCTGCCGGGCAAGGAGGACTACAAAGCGCCGCGCAATTTCCGCGAGGAAATTCTCGAATCCCTCAAACAAGGCGTGCCGCCGCAGATGAAAGAGCAGATCGAGCGCTACTTCAAAAATCTCTCCGAGTGATCGCCGCTTGAAATACCGCCTGTCTATTCTAGCCATTCTATTCTGTCTGCTTGCCGGCCGGCTGTTCGGCGCCGAAACCGAGCGCGAGTTCAAAGCCGGCGAGGAATGGCTCGACGCTTGGCGCATCGCCGAAGCCGAAGCGCTCGTCGCCAAGGCGCTCAAGGAGAATCCCAAATCGGCAACCGCCCTGGAGTTCGATGGCAGGATCAAGTTCTACCAGGGCCGCTACCAAGAGGCCCTCAGCTCATTCGACCGAGCATTGGCGCTCGACTCGAACGACCCGCGGCGCCAGAGCTGGAAGCTGTTGAGCCAGCTCACCGTCGATGTCCACAAAAATCTCAAACGCCACGAAAGCGACCACTTTATTCTCTTTGTCGATGAACGCCGGGACGCCATTCTCGTCGCCGACGCGCTCAATGCGCTGGAGAAAAGCTACCACGCCATAGGCGCCGAGCTGGGCTATTATCCGAAGCACAAGGTGCGCGTCGAAATCGCCCCGGACGCCACCGCCTTCAACGCCATTTCGACGCTGTCCCTCCGCGACATCGAAGAGACGGGCGCCGTCGGTATTTGCAAATTCAATAAGCTGATGATCATCTCGCCGCGGGCGCTGAGCTTCGGCTATCGCTGGGTCGATTCGCTGAGCCACGAATATCTGCATTATGTCATCGTCGGGATGACCAACAACCAGGCGCCGATCTGGCTGCATGAAGGGATGGCCCGCTTTTACGAGACTCGCTGGCGCAAACCGGCGCCCGCGAAGGACGCGGCGGAAGATTATTTGACGCCGGCGAATCAGACTCTGCTGGTCCAGGCCTTGGAAAAAAACCAGTTCGTCGGATTCAAGAAAATGGAACCGTCGTTGATTCACCTGGACACCCCCGAGCAGGTGCAGTTGGCTTATGCCGAGGCCGCCTCGGCGGTCGATTTTATCAACCAGAGCAAAGGCCAGAGCGGTGTGCGCGAGCTGCTTGCCGCCCTCAACGATAAGGCGACACCCGAAGCGATCGAGAAGGTCTATGGCATGTCGTTCGAAAGCTTCGAAACGAAGTGGAAAGCCTTTCTTAAAGCCAAGGGCCTGAAGCCCGTCGAGGGGAGCCGGGTGCGGCGCTTGAAAGTCCGCAAAGATCAGAAAGAAGACGAAGAGGTCGTCGAATTGCGCGAAATTCAATCCGTGATCGCCCGTAACCGCACCCATTTGGCCGATCAATTGCTGGCCAAGGGGCGGCCGGTAGCGGCTCTGAGCGAGTATCAGCGCGCCCTGCAGGCAAGCCCGCACTCTCCGGTCATTCTCAACAAGCTCGGCCGCGTGATGATTGAACAAAACCGCGCCGGCGAAGCGCTGGCGCTTCTCAAGAAAGCCTTGGAAATCGAGCCCGACGGCGTCAATTCCTACGTCCAGCTGGGCCGCGCCCATCACGCCCTCAAGCAGTTCAAAGAGGCGCGCGCCGCGCTCGAAGAAGCGACCCAGATCAATCCGTATCATCCGCTGATCTATCGTTTATTGATCGACTCCTACGCCGCTCTCGGCGACATGCAAAAAGCCCAGCAGGCCAGGGCGACACTTGAGAAGCTCGCCGCCGCCAGGTAAAGCTAAAATGATTTCAGCGCGGAAATCCTGACGCGGCGCGGCCGCAGACGAAGATTCGGAACCGGAGAATTAACCGCAAACGGCGGCAAGAGAGCGCCAAGAAGATTCGCCGATGGAGGCGATCGTCGCCGATGGACGAGGTCGACCGCGCGAGTCTGTGCGGGCGCGCAACTTTGAGATGAAACACCCGTTGTGGGTTCGGTGGTGCCGCGGAAATTAAGGAGAAGCGTAACATTCCATGGAAGCAATGGAGATTCAGCAGCATGAAATCGCCGAGATTGAAGAGTTCGCCGCCAAGCGCGACACCATGCTGGGCGAGATCCGCAAGGTCATCGTCGGCCAGGACCGGGTGATTGAAGAAGTGCTGATCGCGCTCTTCGCCCGCGGCCATTGTTTGCTGGTGGGGGTGCCGGGCTTGGCGAAAACCCTGCTGATCAGCACCTTGTCGGAAATTTTGGCGCTCAATTTCAATCGCATTCAGTTCACCCCCGATTTGATGCCTTCCGACATTACCGGCACGGACATCCTCCAGGAAGACCCCGCCACCGGCCGGCGCGCCTTTCAGTTTCTGCGCGGGCCGATATTCACCAACATATTGCTCGCCGATGAAATCAACCGCACACCGCCGAAAACCCAGGCGGCGCTTCTTCAGTCGATGCAGGAATACAAGGTGACCGCGAGCGGCAATACCTACCCCCTTGATCTGCCCTTTTTTGTCCTGGCGACGCAAAACCCGATCGAGCAGGAGGGCACTTACCCGCTTCCCGAAGCGCAGCTCGATCGTTTCATGTTGAACATCGAAATCCGTTACCCGGATTATGACGACGAGGTCCAAATCGTCATGCAAACCACCTCTACCGCCAGACCGGCGCCGCGGAAAATCATGGACGGCGCGGCGATCCGGCGATACCAGGAACTAGTGCGCAAGGTGCCGGTGTCGCCTTTCGTCGTCTCGTACGCCGTCGCCCTGACGCAGAACTCGCGGCCGCAGAACGGCTCGGCGTCCGCCTTCATCAAAGATTTCGTCGAGTGGGGCGCCGGCCCGCGCGCCTCGCAATACTTGATTCTAGGCGCCAAGGCGCGCACGATCCTGCAAGGGCGCTATGCGGTCGCCATCGAAGACATTCAGGCCCTCGCCCCTTCCGTGCTGCGCCACCGGATCGTGCCCAATTTCAAAGCCCAGGGCGAAGGCATCACCTCACTCGATATCATTCAGCGCCTGCTCGCCGAAGTGAAGCCCTCCACCGACGGCAAAGCACGCTGACGCGGCGCCTGCGCGATTACAAATCAAATTCCATATTCCAAATTTGCTCGTAGGATTTGGAATTTGTAATATGGAATTTGCAATTCACGAGTAAAGAATGGCCGCCAACGACAGAAACTACTTCGACCCGAAAGTCCTCGCCGGTATCGCCAATCTCGGTCTGCGCGCGCGTTGGGTCGTCGAAGGATTGATGTCCGGTGTCCACAAGAGCCGCGCCAAAGGTTTCAGCGTCGAGTTCGAAGAGCACCGCGAGTATTCCCCGGGCGATGAGATTCGGCGCATCGATTGGAAAGCGCTCGGCAAGTTTGACCGCTATTTTATCAAGGAATACGAAGACGAAACCAATCTGCGAGCCTATCTTCTCCTCGATGCCAGCGCTTCGATGGACTACGCTTCCGACGGCGTCAGCAAGTTCGACTACGCCTGCACCTTGATAGCCTCGCTCGCCTATTTGATCCTCAAGCAGCAAGATGCCGCCGGTCTGGTGACCTTCTCCAATCGCATCGAATCGTTCATCCCGCCGCGCGCCAAACGCGACTACCTGATGCAGATTCTTCACGCCCTGGAGAACGGCCGGCCGGCGGGCGATACCGATGTCGGTAAGATTCTCGAAGATATCGCCGGCCAGCTGCGCCGGCGTGGCTTGGTCGTGCTGGTTTCCGATCTGCTCGACGAACCCGCGCGGATTCTCAAGGGGCTGCGCCAGTTTCGCTTCAAAGGAAACGATGTCATCGTTTTTCACCTCTTGGATCAGGCCGAGCTGGAGCTGCCCTTCGACGGCAATACTTTGTTCGAAGACCTCGAGGCCGCAAACCTGCGGATCATCGCCGATCCGCGTGCCATTCGCGCCACCTACCGAAAGGTCGTCGAAGAGTTCATCGCCGAGATGCGCAAGCAATGCCACGCCGACTCCATCGATTATCAGCTGATCTCGACGTCGACCCCGCTCGACCGGGCGCTGGCGAGCTACTTGAGCTGGAGGGGTTGAGCGGTCCATGTCGGTCTTTTTCCTCTACCCGGCATTTTTATTTGGCCTTGCGGCGGCGGCGCTGCCGATTTTGATTCATTTGCTCAACCGGCGCCGCTTGAAGCGCGTCCGCTTTCCGGCCGTGCGCTTTATTCTGTTGTCGCAAAAGCGCATCTCGCGCAGTTACCGTCTGCGCCACTGGCTGCTGCTGGCCCTGCGCACGCTCGCGGTGATTTGCCTCGCTTTACTGCTCGCCAATCCGATCTTTCAAACCGGCGCGGGTCTATTCGCCGGCGCCGGCCCCGTCGCTCTGGTGGTGATATTGGATAACTCGCTGAGCATGAAATGGTCCGGCGATGGCAACGGCTTCAGACAAGCCAAAGAGGTCGCGCGCTTGTTGATCTCGGGCCTGAATGAAGGCGACCGCGCAGCGCTGGTTCCGACCAATAGCGACAGCCGGGAAACGCCCCGCCTCAAAGGGCAGAAAGAGGTGCTGCTCAAAGAGCTCGACTCGATCGAGCTCGCAGACGGCAGCGCAAACCTGAGTGCTGCCTTGGCCAGAGCCTACGAATTGTTGCAGCAACCGGCGCCAGAGAAAGAAATCCGCTTCATCACCGATTTGGGACTCACCGGCTGGGACCAGTTTTCCGTGGCGGGCTTGAAAACAGTCGACCCATCGATCGCGCTCAAAATGATTCATATCGGCCGCAAGCAGCAGCCGCTCAACGGTGCCATCAAAGAAATCCGGCTGGCCAGCCAAGGCGTCGGCGTCAATCTGCCGCTGCAAATCGAGGCGAGCCTGATCAATTTTGGCGATCAGGAGATCAGAGACGTGCTCGTGCAGCTGAGTATCAATGGACAAAATAGGGAACAAAAACTCGCCACCGTGCCGTCCAGGGGCGAGACCTCCGTGCGCTTTCAAACCCGCATCCATCAGCCCGGATCACACAGCGGCGAAGTGATTTTGAAAAAAGACAATTTGGCCGGCAATGCAAGCGTCCATTTTACCGTTGAGGCCGAGGACAAGCTCCGCGTATTGGTGGTCGACGGTGACCCGCAAACCTCTCTGGTGCAAAGTGAAACTTTCTTTCTGACCCGCGCCCTCAATCCCACGGGTGAACGCGATTCGTCTCTGTTTCTTCCGACGGTCGTCGTCGCCGATGGCTTGAATGCTGTGAACCCGGAAGACTATCAGGTCATCGCTCTGTGCAACGTCGGCATCTTGCCGGACGGCTTCCTTGCCAAGTTGCCAAACTACCTCCGCCAGGGCGGTGGCCTATTGATCTTCGCCGGGGACAAGCTGCAGGCCGATAACTACAACCAGAAACTGGCTGAGATACTGCCCGCCTCCTTGCGCGATAAGAAGATCGGCAGCGAAGCTAACAGTGAAAAAGTCGACAAGATCGACGTCGCCCATCCGGCGCTGCAGTTTTTTTCCGATGCCATTCTGCAGGAATCGCTGCGCTCGGCGCGCGTCTGGGGCTACCTGCGTTCGGGCGGCAAGCCTTTGATCTCGTTGGCCAACGGCGATCCCCTGTTGCTCGAGCACAGGGTCGGCTCGGGCAAGATTATGTTGCTTACCAGCAGCGCCGACCGTGACTGGAACGACTTGCCGGTGAAAACCGTCTATCTGCCGCTGATTCAGTCGCTCAGCCAGTACCTCGCCGGCGGCAGACGCGGCAGCCTCGATCCTGGCATCGCCGTCGGCGCGACCAAACAGATCTCTCTGCCGCCGAGCCTGGTGGGCAAAACCTTGCGCGTCACCAAACCGGATAAGCGCGTCGCTGAAACCGCCATCGGCGCCGAAAAAGAACGAGCCAGCGCCACCATCGAAGAAAACGAGCGCGCGGGAATCTACCGATTGGCGCTGCCGGCCGGGGCGCAGCGAGACGCCGGCATACCGCAGCTCTACGCCGTCAACGCGCCGCTCCTCGAGTCGCGCCTCGAAGAGATCAGTCGGCGCGAACTCGAAACCAAGCTGAAGCCGATTCGGGTTGAAGTCATTCCGGCCGAAACCCTCAAACGGGGCGGCACACGCGTCGACCTCGCGCTTCCCTTGCTGGCCTTGCTGATTGTAACTTTGCTGTTTGAAGGATGGCTTGGCCAACGCCTTTGAAGCGAATGGATAATGGATAATTGAGAATTGATAATTACGGAAGATACGACGATGCAAGATTTCGGACATTCAATGACCCATTATCAATTATCAATTCTCCATTATTTTTTATGAACCGCCGCAGTTTCATTAAACTCGCGTCACAAGGCTTCATCGGCGCCACCCTGTTGCCGTCGATTGCATGGGCCAATCACCCCCAGGACAAAAGGCGGCTTCAGTTTGTCTTCGCCCAAATCCGCTATCGCGGCGGCGACTGGAACCCCCACCCGCTATCGGTCACGCCCTTGATGGAAGAGCTGATGGCGCGCACCAGCGTCGAAGCCGCCCACCAGCGCCATGAAATCACGCTGGCCGATCGGGATCTGTTCAGCTACCCGTTTCTCTATTTGGCCGGCAAGTACGAGTTCGATCCGTTCAGCGGCGCCGAGATCGACAACCTGCGCCGTTTCCTTTCCTACGGCGGGTTCCTGCTCATCGATGACGCTCTCGGCCAGCAAGGCTATGGCTTCGACAGAGCAGTGCGCCGCGAAATGCAAAGGGTTTTCCCGGGCAATGATTTCAAGCGCGTGCCGAGCGGCCACGCCGCGCTGCGCAGCTATTACTTGCTGCGGCGCATCGGCGGCGTGCGGATCGTCAGTCAAGCGCTCGAGGGCATCAACGTCGGCGCTTCGATGCCGGTGATCTATTGCCACAACGACCTGGGCGGCGCCTGGGAGCGCGATCAGCTCGGCAAATGGACCAACGCCTGTACTCCTGGCGGTGAGCCGCAGCGCCGGGATGCCTTTCACCTGGGCATCAATTTGATTCTTTACGCCATGACCGAAAACTATAAAGACGATTTGATTCATGTGCCGTTTATCCGCCGCCGCCTGACGCGCTGACATGCAGGAACTCTATTACATCGGCTCATTGCCCGGCTGGTCGATCGCCCTCATCGGCGCTGCCGCCCTGGCGTTGCTCGCACTGCAGTTTTCTGGTTTGAGACAGCGCCTGCCGCTCGGCCAAAGCGTCTTCCTGACCGGGCTTCGAGCCGTCGTCTACGCCGGCTTGATCTTTCTTTTGTTGGGTCCGGCCCTGATCGACAGGCGCATCACCAAGCTGCGCCGGCCGCTCACTTTGCTGATCGACAGCTCTCAGAGCATGAACTTTCCGGCGGGTCGGCAAGCGGTCAATGATGCGCCGGCAAAGAGCCGCTTCGAACTCGTGCGTGAAAAGCTTCTCGGCGCCGACAACGGCGATGGTTCCTTGCTCGATCAACTCAGCCGCGACTACGATCTCCGCGTCATCCGGCTGGGCACCAGCCTCGAGTCCATCGCGCCGCAGAGTTTGGCGGGACTGACGGCTCAGGCGCCCGGCACCCGGCTATTGGAATTGCTGCAGCAGGCGGCCCGCGACAGCGCCGGCCGGTCGGCTATCGTGTTATTTTCCGACGGCATCACCAATGGCGACAATAAATCAGTCGAGGGCGCGCCGCCGCTGCCCACCCCGGTGTTTACCGTGGGCGTCGGCGACCCGGAAAATTTTGTCGACGTGCGTATCGCCAAACTGGCGGCGCCGGATTTTGCGTTTCGCGGCCGCGAGTTCAAACTCGAGCTCACCGTGGCCGCCTCGGGCATGAAGGGCAAGTCGGTGCCGCTGTTTTTTAACCGCGGCAAAAATCTGGTCACTACGCGCAATATCGTCATCGACAGCGACCCCTTTGAGCAGAGAATCGCGCTCAGCTTTACGCCCAAGGATCTCGGCACACATGCATTTTCGCTGAACATTCCGGCCCAACCGGGCGAACAGATCGCGCAAAACAATCACCGGGAATTCAAGGTCGACGTCCAGCGCGACAAGCTGCGCGTGCTGACGCTCTCCGGGTCGCCGGCATGGAATTATCGATTCCTTCGTTTGGCGATGAAACAAGATCCGCTCATCGAGTTGGTCTCATTTGTCTTTTTGCGAACGCCCACTGACAGCGTCGATGTGCCCGAGAGCCAGCTGAGCCTGATCCCCTTCCCGATTGACGATATTTTTCTTGAAGAGCTGAAAAACTTCGACGTGATCGTCTTCGACGATTTTTCCCACCGCGCCTATTTCAACCCGGTCTATCTCGAGCGCGTGCGCGATTTCGTGCGCGACGGCGGCGCTCTGGCGATGTTCGGCGGCACCCGCGCTTTCGACAGCGGCGGTTACGGCGAGAGCGCCTTGCGCGAGGTCCTGCCGGTCGAACTCGACGGCAAGGGCAGCTACCAGTCAGCGGGAGCGCTCATCGCAACGCTCACCCCGACCGGCAAAGTCCACCCGATCACGCGGCTCGCCGCCGATCCGAAAAGCAATGAAGAAAGTTGGCGCAAGCTGCCGGCGCTTACCGGTCTCAATCAAGTCCGCGGCGTGCGCGGTGAGCTGCTGCTCTCGGCCACTGGCGACGGCGCGAGCGGCGGCGCGCCTCTGTTGGCGGTCGGCCGTTACGGTAAAGGGCGAACGCTCGCGCTCATGAGCGACGACGCCTGGCGCTGGAATTTTATCGCTGTCGGCAACCACGAAACGCCGCAAAATCATTTGAAGCTGATCCGGCAATCGGTGCGCTGGCTCGCCCAGGAGCCCTCCTTTGAGCAGGTCAAACTGCGGCCGGTTGCGGCGGCGCAGCCGGGTGAAAAGGTGGCAATTAAATTGAACGTCTTCAAAGACGATTTCACCCCGGCGCGGCAAGCCGCCGTGCAGGTGCGCGTGCTCAGCGCCGAGGGCGAACCGACTCTGCTCGCCGCCAGCGCCGATGGCGAAGAGGGCGAGTACAGCGCCGACTTCATACCTACCCGGGAAGGCACCTATCGCATCGAAGCCGAAGCGACTCTGGCAGGAAAGCTCTTGGGCAGAGATCGAACCAGTTTCACCGCGGCATTCGCCTACGGCGAGATCGAGGACGGCCGGCCGCGCCTCGATTTGCTCAAACAGATCGCCCAATCCAGTCAAGGCGAATACTTCTCCATCGACGAATGGAACGAGAAAAGCTTGGAGAAGATCAAAGCCAAACTGGAAGTCATTGCGCCGTCCCAACTCGTCGAGCAGCGCCAAACCCGTTTGTGGAACACCCTGTGGCCTTTCAGTGCCGTCCTGTTGCTGCTCAGCGTGGAGTGGTGGATGCGGCGGAAGTGGGGGCTGATTTAGTTACGAGTTTCGATTTCGAGTTACGGGTTTAGAGTCAACCCGAAACGCGGAACCCGTAACTCGAAACCGAGAGCACGCGGGCGCAAACGAGACCATGCGTCACATGGCCCATACATTCACGGCGTTGGCGATCCTGTTGGCGCTATCGGAGCGTGCTCTTCCGTTCTGCCACGAGCTCGAAGTCGTTCAGGGGCGCGTCTATCGCGCCGCCCTGAGTTCGGCGCCGGCATTGACCATCGAATGGCTGGGTCATTCGACCTTTCAGATCACTTCATCGAAAGGCACCCGCGTTCTCACCGACCCCCACGGCGCCTTCGATCTGCCGCGGCCCACCCTGCCGCAACACATCGTCACCACCAGCCATCGCCATGGTCCGCACAGCAGCGTCCACATGGCGCCGGGCACGCCGGTGATTTTTCACGGCCTCACACCCGGAGGCGAAGACTGGCAGAAAATCTCCACGACGGTCCGCGATGTCTCGGTCTACGTCGTGCCCGCGTACCATGATAAGAGCCGGGGCAGCAGCGCGGCAAGAACGCCATCTTCGTCTTTCGCCTGGACGACATCTGCATCGCCCATCTCGGCGATCTCGGCCATGTGCTCGGACCCGACCAGCTCAAAGCGATGGGCAAGATCGACATCCTGCTCGTGCCGATCGCCGGCGGCTACTTTACCGTGACGCCTGCCGAAGCGCGCGAAGTAACCCGCCTGGTTAATCCAAAAATCGCCATACCCAAGCACTTCTGGTGGGAAGAAGCGGTGCGCGAATATACCCAGGGCCTCACCCGGGTGAGAATGCTAAAGCAACCTGTGCTGCAAATTTCCAAAGCGGAATTGCCGCAACCGATCGAAACCATCGTCATGCCTTGGGGACGGCGCTGAGATCTCGGTCGGATCGCCAGAGCTAATCAGGAAGGGTTTTGGCCGAAACGCGGCATGCGCGGTTGGAGCGTCTGAGAAGTCAGCTCCTGGAGTTTTTTCTTCTGCTCGGGATTCAATAGCGCGCGAGCCTGCTCGATGGCGCGGACGCGCGCGATTCTCAAATCGGCGCGCAGTTTTTCGGCTTCGCGCATTTTCGCTTCGACTTTGGCGAGATCCACCGGCTCGTGATCGAGCAAGGCCGCGATATCCAGCTCGACAATTCTCAAATCCGCGTCGCTGCGGATCGACTGGCGCTGAAAGCCGTCGCGCAGCTGCTCGATTTTGCGCACTTGATCGGCCGACAAACCGAGCGCCTCCCGATGGCTCAACATCTGGCTGATCGCCGGACGATCTTCGCGCGAGCCCGCTCGGCCGAACCGCTCCGCCAAACGACCGCCCCAATCCTGCAGCGCGCGCTGAAAACGCTCCCAAGCTTCGGCCAGCTCCTCGGGCACCGACGGACGCGAACGGTCCGCCTCGGCGCCGAGCGCGGGTAAAGCAAACCATAAACAAGCGGCTAGCGCTCCCGTCCAGAGAAATTTTTCCATGGAACACTCCGTGTATCGTCCGGTCGGTTGAAAATTAAAGCGCTCACCCGTTGAGAAGTCAATTCACCGCCGCTTAACTATCACGGGCACAACCGATCCGGCGGCTTGACAAATCCCGGCCTCGGCACTACAGAGCAGGCGAGATCGATTTGGGCGCTGCGCAGCGGGCTCGCCCCGGCACGCGGCCACAGTTTCGGTACCGGATCTAAAATAGGAGGAGGATCATGCAGATCATCACCATCTATCAAGGCGCTTCCGGTAGCGGCGAAGAGCTCGCCCAATCGGTGGCTCTGGCCTTAGGTTATGGCCCGATCGACCGCGAGGTGCTGGTAAAAGCCAGTTTGCAGTATGGCATTCCCGAGGCCAAGCTTACCGAAATGATCGAGCAGGAGCCAAAATGGTGGGCTGCTTTTACCCGGCGGCTCGATCCCTATAAAACCGCCTTGCAAGCGGCCTTTTGCGAGCTCGCCACGAATCACGGTGTCGTCTATCACGGCCATCTCGGCCATGAGTTGATCCCCAAGTTTTCCCACGTTCTCAAGGTGCTGCTTACCGCGCCCCTGGAGCTGCGCATCAAGCAGGTGCAGGCGCGCCATAAGTTGAACGAGGCCGCGGCGCAGCGCTACATCGAAGAGCTAGACAAAGCGCGCACGCGCCGTCTCATGGGCATGTTTGGCACAGATTGGCGCGACCCGAGCCGCTACGATCTAGTGGTCAATCTCGGCTATATGAACCTCGATACAGCGCGCCAGTTGATCGTCGCTGCGGCGCGCGCTCCCGAATATCAGATGACCAGCGAATCACGGCAGGCGTTTGATGACTTCGCCCTGCGATGCCGGGTGCTCGCGACCCTGACGCTGTCGAACGACCTCACCCACGGACGACTCGACGTACGCGCGCAGGCGGGCGAGGTGGCGATTTCGGGCACCATTCCGGATTGGGTCTCGGAACGCTACCTGATCGACCAACTCGCCAAGATTCCGGGCGTGAAGAACGTCAAGGCCGATCTCATGCCTCTGACCACCAGCTTGGGCTTGAATAATTGAGAGACGGAGCTCCTGTCGCGAAATCTAACTGCTTCGCCGCGGCTCCTTGAGAAACGCTCCGAGCGCCAGGGACCCCAACGCGACTGCGCCGGCGAGAGATTTCCACGCGATCGCGTATGATTCCGTGCGGTCCACGATATAGCCGAACAGCGGCGTGCCCAAAGTGGCCGCGGCCGCATTGATCGTGATCATCAGTCCCATGGCTACGCCGGTTCGCGTGGCGCCGGCAAGCTCGCCGATCAAGGCATAGGAAACTCCTTGGTAGCCGACTATGCAAAACCCCGACAGCAGGACGATGCCCAGCAACAAGGGCAACGGAGATCCCCGGTCCAATAGACTTAGACCAAGCATCAGAACGATGCTTACCAAACCGATGAGCACGAGGACAATTTTTCGTCGGCCGCCGAAAAGCCGGTCGCTGGCGACACCCCATCCCACCCTGCCCACCATCGCACCGCCCTGGGCGATCGTAAGCGCCTGGCTCGACCAGTAGGCCGTGAACCCCATCGCCTCTTTTAAGTAGAGTGGCAGATACGTGATGAGCGACATCTGACCGATGAGAAAGATCGCCGTGCCGAAACTTGCCGGCAGGAATCCCCGCAGGTTGAGCGGCTGAACCGGTGGCGGCGGACCGCCAGCCTTGATGGCCGCGCCTTTCGCCCCGTCGGCGGGCTCGCGCCATAAATAGGCAAAGACAAAACCGAAGAGAAAGTTGACGACCCCTAAGACGACGAAGGCGCCGCGCCAGCCGATCCAGAGCACCAGGGGCGCCGCCAGCAGCGCGGTTAAGAATCCGCCCGCCGGCACGCCGGTCTGTTTGATCCCCATGGCGGTCGCCCGCTCGACGCGGTTAAACCATGCCATCACGCCCTTGGTCGAAGCAGGATTCAAGAACGCGTAACCGAGCCCGCACAGAAAAAAGCAGCCGAAGGCCCAGGCAAACGAGGGCGCCAAAGCCGCCGCACCGATGCAAACACCGACCGATACGTGGCCCTGTAGAGTTGTTTTGCGCACGCCCCACCGATCCGCCAGCCAGCCGGCGCCGAACGACGCTCCGGTCATCGCCAAGTAAAAGGCCGAGACGAACAGTCCCACCTGCGCTCGCGAAAGACCGAGCTCGTCCTGATAAAACGGCGCCAAGGCGCCGATACCGTACTGCGCCGAAGCGCCGATCACATGCGAAACGCTGATCAGGGCGAGAATCGCCCAACGAAAGTGGTCGCGCTCAGCCGTGCTGGGAGACATCAAAGACCGGTAACCTGATCGCGGAGTTCACAGCGGTGTTCGGGGGTAAAAATTAATCAAAGACGGTCTTCGAGTAGCTTTCGGCGTCGACGAAAGCCTCGATCACGCTCGGCCCGCCGAGTGCGAAGGCCCAAGCCAGCGCGGCGCGAAACTCTTCGCACGTTCTGGCCGCGCGGCAGGGCACGCCGAAGTAGTGCGCCGGTGACTCGGGGGGAGCGCCGAGCCGGACGCCGCTGAGCGGGTAGTTTCGTTTTTCTTGTTTGACCTTCATCAAGCCGAGCCAACCGTCGTTAAGCACGATGACCGGCACCGCCAAGTTCAGGCGGCGCGCCAGCGCCAGCTCGCCGGCGGTCATTTGAAAGCAGCCGTCGCCGATGACACACGCAACGGTGCGCTCGGGGTGCACTAATTTCGCCGCATAAGCGGCCGGCATGCCGTATCCCATCGATGACCACCCGTTCGTGGCAAGCAGGGTGCGTGGCCGATCGGTGCGCCATTGGCTCGCGATCTGATGCGTATGCGCGCCGACGTCGTAGGCGAGAATACCGTCTGAGGGCAGTTTTTCGCGCAAGATATCCAAAGCCTGAAAGGGCGCAAACGCACTGCCCGCAGGCCGCAGCGCTTGATCGAGAGCGGCGCGGTGCGCCGCCAGCTCCGCAGCCGACCACTGATTCGCGGCAGGTGCGATTGACGCTATCGCGTCGATCGCGCCGTCCAGGTCACAAGCCTGGTTCCAGACAAAGTTCAAATCGTCGCCGCTTTCTGCCGCTTCGCTGCTGACGTGAACGATCGGCGTCCCGGGCTTCACCCACTCCTCGTAATTGATCTCGACCGGATCGTAGCCGATGGCCACGATCAGGTCGGCGCGGTCGGTGAATTTTTTCACGTCGCTGCGCCGCGCCCGACCGATGACTCCGGCAGACTTCGCATGGCTCTCGGGTAAAAAGCCTTTGCCGTGCAAAGTGGTGACGAACGGAACGTTGTGCCTTTCGATGAACTGAAGCAAAACCTCTTGGGCGGCGCAGCGCGTGAAAGATAGACCGCCGACCAGCAGCGGTCGCTCGGCCGTTTTCAATGCCGCAGCGAGAGCTGCTGCGACCTGCCGCGAAAGGTTGGGGGGCTTGACCGGACTCATCGCGGCGCCGGCGCTTTCCAACGCCGCTGCCAGCGCCACATCCTCGGGCAAATCGAGATGCACAGGACCGGGCGGTTCTTCGCATGCGGTGGCGAGCGCCTGAGCCAACATCGCACCGACATTGCCGCGCCGGCAGGCGAGCGAGGCCTTGGTCAGCGGCTCAAAGAGCTTGTGATGATCGATGCGCATCTGAATGCGCCGGTCGAGCCAGGCTGTTGCGACATTGCAGGTGATGGCGAGCGCCGGTGCGCGGTCCAGCCAAGCACAGCCGATGCCGGTGGTAAGATTGGTTGCGCCGGGGCCGACCGTGGACGCGCACACGCCGGGAATAGCGGTCAAATACCCTACCACGCTGGCCATGAACGCGGCGGAGGTTTCCGTCGCCGTAAGCACGAACTCGACCGGGCTCTTGCGCAGCGCTTCGATCAATGGCAGCACCGGCCCGCTCGGAATGCCGAACACCCAACGCACCCCGGCCTGCTCCAGAGTGCGCGCGATCAACTCGCTGTTATTCATGATGGCAGAAGCAAACTCTTGGGAGAGAGGAGGCTTGGGCAATTATCATTTTTTCCATTTTCAATGATCAATTGCCTATTTTTACCGGATCGACAAAATCCGCGACGGCGCGGATGATCGACAGGGCGGTCAACTTGCCGGTTTTGGGATTTTCCGTGGGCACGTTTTCAATATGGACGTGCAGTTTGCCGAACTCACCCTCGACGTCGACGTCATGGCAGTTGCGCGGCAGACCGGGGACAGCAAGAATTCTCACCCGCGTCTTATCGGGCCCGATGCCCGCCAGACTCACCGCCGCCGTGACGTTCACGTTGGCCGGAAAACCGCGGCACGCCTCGCGCGCCGAGCCCGAAAAAACTTCCCGCTCTTCCGAGAGCTCGGCAAGCGAAATGCCCCGCTCCACCAGATACGGCGCGCCTTCGAGGCCAAGCGGCGGCTTGCGAGTCGTGTGCGTCACGTGCGCGATCGTGCCGACACACGCCGACTTGATCCCGTCCAAGCCCGCGATCGCCCCGGATGGGACAACTAAGCGGCAGCCGGTGCGGCGCGACTCGGCCATGACTTCGGGATGTTCCAGCAGCGCGCCGACGCTGATGACCATCAGGTCTTTGCCGGCGGCAAAAGTCTTCTTGGCCAGTTCGGCGACAACTTGCCCGCCGGCCGCCTCGACAACCAGATCCGCCGAGCTCACAAGCTCGGCCAACGGCAGATAGGGCGGCGGCTTTTGAAACGCCGCGAGAAATTCCCGCGCGCTCTTTTCGGTGCGGCTGGTCACTCCCGCCAGGCGCACATTGAGCTTGCCGGCTTCGACGGCTTGGATAAGCGCCCTGCCGACGGCGCCGCAGCCGACGATGCCGATGGACTTGATCATTGCGCGATTTTCCAACTCGAGCTGCCGAACTATGTACCGTGAAGCGGTTCGTCCTGTCAATGCGGCCGCAGTCTGGCCGGCCGAGACGCGCAGTATCTGCGCGCCCGCTGCTTAACGATGCGGCTAAATCGCCGCTCGGCGGGTGAATGTGATGATCTTGAGCAGGTCGGCGGTACTTTTAAAGTTCCCGCTCGATGACGCGGGTTTTTCTCGGTTTTCTCGCCCGCGGCGCTTTGGCTGGTTTCGTTGGTAAAGCCGCGCGTTGCTGCTCCAGCCAAATCGCTTCGGCATTCAGCCAATGCTGAACGTCGTTTCCCTCCGGACACCCTGCTTCTTGCCAAAGCTTGTAAGCGAGCTGTCTGATCTCCGCTTCGCGATTCGACTCGGTCCCGGACATTCTTTCCTCCTTCTCAGCTGGCCCTTGAACTAGTTATACACGGCTTTCTTAAGGCCACAAGAATTTTGCTCGTGGTTCAGCTTCGAAGAATTCATTTGTCGGGGCGACCCCTATCGCCCGAACGAGGGCACGCACAGCGGCGTGCCCCTACATTTCACGCCTCCGAATCCAACTGAACCACTATCAGAATTTTCCCATGCCGGTCACAAACCATACAGCATCAGGTAAATCGCCACGCCGCTCACAGAGACGTAGAGCCAGATCGGCAACGTCCAGCGCGCGATGCGCCGGTGCGCCGCGAATCTTTCGCGCAGCGCGCGCGTGAGCGTGATCAAGGCGAGCGGCACCACTGCGGCCGCCAGGATCGTGTGGCTGACGAGAATCGTAAAATAGATCGGCCGAATCCACCCCTGACCCTTGAAGCCGACGGAGCCGACTTCGAAATGATACACCAGATAAGAGGCGAGAAACAGGATCGAGCAGGCGAAAGCCCCCAGCATGCAGCGCTCGTGCGCCGCGCGATTACGCGCGCGGATGAAAAGGTAGCCGGAGAAAAGCAAAACGGCGCTGAGACTGTTCAGCGCCGCGTTGAGGGTCGGAAGTTGTGCGATCGATATCAATGGGGATAGATATCCGGCAACAACATAAGGATCAAAAAAACGCAGAGAATAAACGGCACGATCGCCACGGCCGAAAGCGTCAATTTCTCCAGCTTGAGATGCATGAAATGCATCGCCACGAGAGCCGCTTTCCATACCGCCAGAGTGATCAGCAGCACCGCCAGCAGCATTTTAGGGAGGCCCAAAAAGGTGATGCCGATCTCGATAATCGTCAACACCGTCAGGATGACGAAAATTCTGATGTAGTTATGATGTGAATGAGCGGTCGATGCCATTTCTTTTCCTTTAATAACTAGAGGAGATACACAAAAGTAAAAATCAAAATCCATACCAAGTCGACGAAGTGCCAATAGAGCCCGGCGATCTCCACGTGCTTGGCCTGGTAGCGGCCGCGATTGACCGCCGCCAACACGCAACTATTATAAATCACCCCGCCGGTCACGTGCATGCCGTGAAAGCCGGTGAGAACGAAAAATGTCGTCGCGAACAGGTCCTTGGTGAAAGAGAGGTTGTGCTTCGGCAGGATGTCGCCGATCAAGTGCGTCCACTCATACGCTTGCAGCCCGAGAAAAATCACGCCGCCGAGAATGGTGGCGCCCATAAATTTGTTGAACTTGCGCTTGTCGCCGTCCTGCACCGCGGCCAGGGCCAAAACCATCGTGACGCTGCTCACGATCAATAAAAAAGTCATCAGCGCGGTCAAATTGATCCCCAACACCTCGGCGGGCACGGGCCAGGTCTTGCTGGCGTGGCGGAGAATGCCGTAGCCGACGATAAGGCCGCCGAACGACATCGCATCGCCGGCAAGAAACAACCACATGCCGAGCTTGCCCCAGCTCTCGGGAGTCAATGGCGTTTCGGCCGGCGTACCCACGCCATGCACTGCTACCGCTTCACTCATTTCGTGCCTTCCTCCTCCAGCCAAATCGCTTGACCGATCCCCGGTTGATCTTCTTCGGCTGCGCGGCGGGCGGCAGCCCGCCGGTAGGCGATCACCAGACACGCCGCCACCGTGCCGCCGATCGCATAGGGCGCCGTCAACAGAAAGCCGACGCTCCAATTGAACGCCTGCGTCACCGCGTCGTCGTCGCCGGTCAAACACACCGAGCAGGCCCGCGCAGCCGCGGGCGCCATGACGGCGGCCAGTGTCAGCCAAAACGAACTTCGCTTCATGATAAAAATTAAACAGCCAGAAAAGTATCGTAACGCTAGCGCGGTGTCAATCAAACCTTCCTCAGTAGAGATAAACTAGTCCGTACAACACGGGCCAGAGTCCCACGACAAAAAACCAGTACATACTCGCGGTTTGAACGCCGACGTAGTTTTTCCGGCTGAAGCGCAGGCGCCCCGCCTGCCAGCGCACGATCAAGAGCCAAATCAGTCCGCCCAGCACATGCACGGCATGGGCACCGATCAAAGCATAGAACAAGCCGCCGTAAACGCTGCTCGACGTCGTCAACCCGAAATGCACCAGCCGGACCCATTCATAACCCTGGATCGCTAAGAAGAGCGCGCCGAGCAGCACCGTGATGGACAGATATCTCACCAGTTTCGCTGCGGCGCCGGCGCGGGCCGCGCCAATCGCCCCATGCATGGTGAGCGCGCTCAGCAGCAATATCAGGCTATTCACACCGGTCACGCCAAGCGGCAAGCGCGGCTGAAACGGCGGCGGCCACACTTGGGCGCTCAGGCGGAAAACCAGGAAAGCGCCGATCAAACCGGCAAAAAACATCAGCTCGGCGGCAAGCAGCATGAGCACCGCCAAGCGCGCGTTGTTGAGGATCGGCACGTTGGGCCGGACCGGAGGCGGCGGCTGGCCGCCGCCGAAACCGGCGCGCCGAAGCCTGGGCGGCGGCTCTACTTCGGGCAATTTTCGCGCTGTCGAATCTTGCGCCATCAGCTGAAAGTGCCGTCAATAAATGATGATGAAGGCCACGATCGCGGCGATGTAGGCGATTACCGCGAGCGCGAGCAGCCAACCGAAGCGGCTCAGCCGCACATTCGATGACGAATTGGCATCGGCCATGGTTTGCTTCATAGCGGTATCCGATCGAGAGCCATCACCAGCAGCAGCACCGGCAAATAAAGCAGCGACGCAAACAGCAACTGGCGCGCCCGCTTGAGCGTCGATGCGAGCACCAGGCGGATGCCGAAAACCAGAAAGGTCACGCCGAGCAAGAATGCTGCTACAAAATAAACCGCGCCGGCGGCGCCCAGCAGCGTCGGCAGCAAACTGACCGCGAGCAAAGCGGCCGAGTGGCTGACGATCTGGCGGTTGGTGCTCGCGCCGTCCGGATCGATGACCGGCAAAAATTGAATGCCCGCTTTGGCGTAGTCGGCACAATAAAGCCGCGCGATTGCCAGTGTATGGGGTACCTGCCAGAGAAACATGATCGCAAACAGGACCCATGCCGTGATATTCAAGCTATCGCGCGCGGCCACCCAGCCGATGACCGGCGGCAAAGCCCCTGGCACGGCGCCCACCAGCATGCACAGGGAGCTGCGCGGTTTCATCGGCGTGTAGAGAACCAGATAGCTCAGGGTAATGAACGTGGTCACCAATGCGGCGAGCAGATTGACGGCAAGCGCGAGATAGCCGAGCCCCGCCAGGGCGATGGCGATGCCGAATCCTAAAGCTTCGCGCGGCTGCACGCGGCCGTCCGGCAGTGGGCGGCGCCGGGTGCGCTCCATCAGAGCATCGGTGTCGCGCTCGAAGTATTGATTGAGCGCCAAGGTGCCGGCCGCGGCAAGCCCGGTACCGAACAACATCTGCAACAGGCGCACATAGTTGGGCACCTCGGTCGAGCCCAGATAAAAGCCCACGAAGGCGGTGATCAACACCATCAAGACGACGCGCGGCTTGGCCAGCTCTAAGTAGTCGGCAGCCCGGCGCAACAGCGCCGCCCCGCCGAGGACCGCGGTGTCGACATGGGAATTCATAGCGAATATTGCTCCGCCAGTACGCTGGTGCGCGCCGGTAGAGACGCCGGCCGGGACAAACGAAAGGCTCTAAGCGTGATCACCAGCGCCACGGCCAGCATGAGCGCGCCGACGATCAGATGGGTTGTCGTCAGCAGCACCACCGTTTCATAGGGCCAACCCAGCAGCGCGGTAAATTTACCAACGTAACCGAGCGCACCGAGCGCCAGTTGCAACCCGAGTAGCAGTGTCAACCCATAGGCCGGCCGCGCCAGCCTGATTCGTTCGGCTGACTCACGGCCTATCCGTAAGGCGAGCAGCACGATGTGCAGCGCAACCAGGCCGGCGAGCCATAGATGGGCGTCCAGCCATGCGCCCGTATGGCGCAACAAAGCGCCGACAACGATCTGCAGGTAAATCAATCCGGTGGTGGCCGCCGCCAGGCGCCAAACCCGACCGCCTCCGGGCGAGAGGGCACCGGGCGGCTCGCGCCACTCGGCGGAAGTGAAGAGCGCCAGACTCACGGTCAAGGCGAAGAATGCCTGCGCCAAGCAAGCGTGGACGATCGCCAGCGTAGGTTGCAGCAGGATTACCCTGAGGCCGCCGAGCACGCCCTGCACCAGCACCAGACCTAAGGCCAAAAAGCCGAGGCAAAGCAGCCAGCGGCGCCGCTCGTAGACCCAAAAAGTCAGCGTCATCGCGATGGTCAGAAGACCGACTAGCGAAGCGACCAGACGGTGGCTGTGCTCATAAAAGACCCCGCCGATCATCTTCGACCAGGGATAGAGAAACATGTTGTAGCCGAAGGTGGTCGGCCAATCCGGCACGGCCAAACCGGCTCCTAGACTCGTGACGAGGCCGCCGATAAACAGCAGCGGAAAGGTCGCACAAGCCAGAATGACCGCAAGCCGATGCGGCCACGGAGAAAAGCCTCCCGCCTTCATCCTTCCGCCTTTTGCCTTTCTTTTTAGTGTGCCCGCGCTGCCGCGCTCGCGCCCGTGCCGAGATTCTTGTCTTGCGGCAGCCAGTCTTCCTTGACTTCCGGCGAGCTGTATTCGTAGGGTCCGCGATAAACCGTCGGCGTCACCGGGAAATTACCGTGCGGCGCCGGAGTGGGCGCCGACCATTCGAGCGTATTCGCCTGCCAGGGGTTTTGCTCGGTCTTCTTGCCGGCAAACAGACTGTAGACAAAGTTATACAAAAAAAAGATCTGCGACGCGCCAAGGATCAGCGCGCTCCAGGTAATGAAAACGTTCCAGTCCTGCAAGGGTTTTAGGAATTCGTATTGCAGCGGATTGTAAATTCGCCGCATGTGTCCGCCGACGCCGAGGAAATGCATCGGAAAAAACGCGCCGTTGAAAAAAATATAGGTGAGCACGAAGTGGATCCTGCCGAGCGTATCGTTCATCCGGCGGTAAAACATCTTGGGAAACCAGTAGTAGACCGCGGCGAACAGCGCGAAGATGATGCCGGCAACGACGTAATGAAAATGGGCGACGATGTAGTAAGTATCGTGGATGAAGATGTCCACGGGAGTGGAGGCCATGAAGATGCCGCTTAAACCGCCGATCACAAAGTTCGAGACAAATCCGAGGGCGAACAGCATCGGCACGGTCAGCCGGATCGAGCCGCCCCAGAGCGTGCCCAGCCAGTTGAACGTCTTGATCGCTGACGGAACGGCGATCACCATCGTTGTCATCATGAAGGCGGTGCCGAGCAGCGGATTCATGCCGCTGACGAACATGTGATGCCCCCACACGATCCACGAAAGGAAGGCGATCGCAATCATCGAGAACGCCATCGCGTGATAGCCGAAGATCGGTTTGCGCGAGAAGGTGGAGAGTAAATCCGAAGTCACCCCCATCGCCGGCAGCACCAGAATGTAGACCTCGGGATGGCCAAAGAACCAGAACATGTGTTGCCACAAGAGCGGTTCGCCGCCGCCTTCAGGGAGAAAGAAACTCGTCCCAGCCATGCGATCGAACAGCAGCATCGCCAGAGCCGCGGTCAAGACCGGCAAGGCCAGCAGCAAAAGAACCGCCGTGATGAACAAGGACCAGACGGTTAACGGCATGCGGAAATAAGTCATGCCGGGAGCGCGCATATTGATGATCGTCGTGATGTAATTGATCGCGCCCATCAGTGACGAGACGCCGGAAATGAGCAGGCTGATGATCCACAGATGCTGGCCCCATTCGACGCCGGTGTATTGGGCCTTGGCCGAGAGCGTCGCGTAACCGGTCCATCCGCCGGCGGCCGGCCCGCCGGGCACGAAGAAACTGGCGAGCATGACCACGCCCGATACCGCACCCACCCAGAACGACAGCATATTCAACTTGGGAAACGCCATGTCTCCCGCGCCGATCATCAGCGGAATGAGAAAATTGCCGAACGTGCCGACCATGATCGGCATGACCACGAAAAAGATCATAATCGTCGCGTGCATGGTGAAGAGCGCGTTGTAGGTCTGCGGTGGAATGATGCCGCCCCCTTCGGGTCCCGGGTAAATGTAAGGCTCAGGGACAAAACCGAGTCCCGGCACCGGGGATTCGGGCCAGGCTAGCTGCCATCGAATCAACATGGCGAGAATGCCGCCCACCAACAACATGAGCAATCCCATGAAAAGGAATTGCCGCGCGATCATTTTGTGATCCAGCGAGAAAATATAGTGGCTGATGAAACTCGGCTTGGCGTGATGGTCATGCGCTGCGTGGGCAACTGCGGTATCGCTCATCCTAAGAGTCCTCCGTGATCGCGCTGAAACGAAATCGCAAAAGAAATGATTCTATTGAGGCTTGGGCGTTAGATGTTCGTCGGCCCATTTTTTGTAATCTTCGGGGCTGTGCACGTGCAGCCAGCCCTTCATGCCTGAATGGCCGAAACCGCAAAGCTCGGCGCACGGCAGCTCGTATTTACCCGGCTTGGTGGCCTCGAACCAGGCGACGATCGTTCGGCCCGGCACCGCGTCCTGCTTGAAGCGCAGATTGGGAATAAAGAAGCTGTGAATGACATCGACCGCGCCCAGATGAATGCGCACGACTTTGTTCACCGGCACGTGCAAGTCGTTGTCAAATTTGATGTCGTCGTCGGTGCCGAGCTTGCCGTCCGGTCCGGGATAGCTGACGTCCCAGTTGAACTGTTTGGCGACTACTTTAATTTCGAAATCGGTCGGCGGCGGATTGCGCTTGATCTTGGCCCAGGTATCCACGCTCATGAATGACAGCACGATCAGGATCACCGCGGGAATCACCGTCCAAATGATCTCTAAGGTGGTGTTGCCATGGCTGTAGACCGCGCGGCGGCCGGGCTGCTCACGAAACCGAATCAAAAAAACGATCATCAGTACGGTAACCAGAATAAAGGCCACCGCGGTGATGTAATAAATGAGATAGAACAGAGAATCGATCTCGCGCCCGTAAGTGGAAACATCTTCCGGCAGCCACTGCATCATCTAAGGGGACCATCCTTGCAAGAGATTTTATGAGGCTTGGCGTCGAAAACTCAGACCTTGCTAACATAGGCGGTAGGCCATTTCAAGCGAGTTTCGCGTTGAATCGGCGCCGATTTGTGCCAAGATCGCCGTCAGAAAGTTACCCTGTGCGGTCGTTATGATCCCCTGGCATTCGCTCAGCCTTTTTTTTCATCTGCTCGCCATCGCCCTCTGGCTCGGCGGCATCGTGTTTTTTCTCGTTGTCGTCGGACCCGCTGCGCACGAACTCGAACCGGCGCTCGCCATCAAGACCCTGAATCAAAGCCGCATCGGACTTGAATCCGTTTCATGGATCGCCATCGCGGTTTTACTGTTGACGGGAATCATCAATCTGATCCTACGCCTGCAACCCGACGCGCCGGCGCCGGCCGATTCCTACATCGTGCTGCTCAGCACCAAGCTCTTTCTCTTCGGCGCCATGGCGATGCACCACGGCCTGCAGGTGTTCAAATACGGTCCGCGCATCAGCGCGCTCACCGCCGAGCTGCGGCCGAATATCTCCGAATGGCCCGAAGAGTTGCTGCGCTATTGGCGCCGCTGGTTTCTGCTGCTGAAGATCAATGCCGCCTTGGGGCCGCTGGCGGTTTTGCTCGGTTTAAGTCTGCGCACCGGATAGGGGACCGTTGCGAATTGGCCATCTGAATCATGCTTTTGGATAGAGTGACTTGATAAAGCCGCTGTCTTCCAGCTGCTTGACGAAGCGCATGTCCATGAACGTTTCCGGCGGAAAATTTTTCGCGCGCGGATCGCGCACGCCGACTTGCTCCAAGACAAAGCGAATGCCGCCGGCCGTCGCATACGGCACGCGCTGCAGCTTGGGCGCATAGAAATCCACCGTCGATGCGAGGATCGCCGGGTCCTTGATGCCGGTATACTTGCTGGTGACTTTCATCGCCAGCTCGCGGTTATTTTTATACATCGCGATCGCCTCGGTGTAGGCGCGCACGAAACGCTGCACCGTATCCACATTGTCTTTAATGTAGGACTTCTTGGTGGCGACACCGACGAAGGGGAATTCCAAACCCATGGCGGCCAAGTCGGCGATCTCTTTGTAGCCGAGACGTTTGGCATGGTCCGTGAAAGGATCGGCCAGCGCGCCGGCGGCGATGCGGCCGGACTGAATACCGCCCATGATGCCCGGATAATCTTCCAGTTGAATCAGCGCGACATCTTTTTCCGGCTGCAGTCCGGCTTTCCGAATCGCGAAACGAGCCGAGATATCGGTATTGGAGCCGTAGCGCGTCACGCCGATCGCTTTTCCTTTAAGTTCTTCCATGCGCGAGACCGTGCCCATGATGACAATCGGCGTGGTATTGAGAGCTACCGCGACGAACGTCACATCCATGCCCGCCACGCCGGCTGCGAGCAACGCCGGCCCGCCCATCTGCGACATCTGGATCTCGCCTGACACCAGAGTTTGCGCCATGGTCGAACCGCTGCGGATGTAGGCGACTTCGGCCCTGATGCCGTTCTTGTCGAACAACCCCGCTTCGCGCGCCATCCATAAGACCGCATGCGGCCCGGAGGTGGCGGCATAGCCGGTCATCACGCGCACTGGGGTTTGCGCCCATGCTGCGCTCGCTGCGCATAACGCGATAACCAGCGCCATCATCCAACCCATCATGATAACCTCCTTGAACCTTGATCCAGTTTGCTTTCGGAAGTATACGGATAAGCGACAACCAAGGTCAACCGATGCTCATGGCTGACCGGCATCGTCGGAGGAGAACCGTATGAAAATCCCCTACTGTGTTTTGCGTCTTTTGATGATTCCGGCTTTGATGCCGAGCGCCTTTGCTGCCGCTGCCAACATCAATGTCGTCTGGACCAGCGAAGTGGGCCAATTCGCGCCGCTCTGGATCACCAAGGAAGCCAAACTCTTCGAGAAGTACGGCAATAATGTCCAGTTGATTTTCATACAAGGCGCTACATCCGCCGCTGCTGCGCTTAGCTCCGGCGACGCCCATGTGGGAATGTTTTCGCCGCAGGTCGTGATCTCGACGCCGGCCCTCGAGCTGGTCATGTTCGGCCGGCTCGGCAACACCATGGACAACCGGGTATACGCGCGAAAGGGCATCAAAAGCATCAAGGAGGTGAAGCGGGTCGCCATCAGCCGCTTCGGCAGCAACGCCGATTTCGCCGCGCGTTTTCTCCTGCAGCGCGAGGGCTTGCGCCCGGACGCCGACGTGGCGCTCCTGCAAGTGGGTAATCAATCGAACCGCATCGCCGCCGTGGAAACCAACAACGCCGACGCCGCCATGCTCACCCCGCCGATGACTTTGATGGCGCGCAAACTCGGCATGACGCTGCTGATCGACGCCTCGAAGTTGAATATCCCCTACTCGAGTCTGATGTTCGTCGCGCGCCGGCCCTACCTGGCCAAGACGCGCGCCGAGCTCGTCAACTTCACCAAGGCGATGATCGAAGGCGTGGCGCTGTACAAATCAAACAAGGAATTCGCTCTCAAGGTGTTGTCCAAGTACATGAAAGTGCAAGACCGCGAAGTGTTGGAAGAAAATTTTCGCGAATACGATTTTCCGCTGCGGCCGTACCCGGCGCGCGAATATTTCGAATTGCCGATCCAGGAAGTCGGCAAAAAGGATCCCAAAGTTTTGAAGGAAAACCCCGAGCGTTACACCGACCTGTCTCTCGTGAAAGAACTCGAGAGCAGCGGTTTCATCGACAAGATTGCCCAGGAATACAAGGTGAAGTAGGGGGCGGCCCGTGCCTGCCCTTGCGCGACTGAGGGCGAAGACTGATCGAAGTCCAGGAGTGAACCATGGCGTCGGTAAGAGGAGCTACCCTGTTAGGCCCCGACAAGTTGGAAATCCGCGAGTACCCGTTCCCCGACATTCCTGCCGACGGGGGGCTGATCAAGATCGAAATGGGCGGCGTGTGCGGCACGGACGTCAAATATCTTCACGGCAAGCTCAAGGTCGATTACCCGATCATTCTCGGCCACGAGATCCTCGGCCGGGTCGAAAAGCTCGGCAAGAATGCAGCGGCGATCCACCACGTCAAGGAGGGCGATCGGGTTATTTTAAAAGGCGCCCTCGGCTGCGGCCGCTGCGCCGACTGTCGCCGCAACAACCAGCGATTTTGCCGCCAGCGCACCAGCTACGGCGGCCGAACCACATGCGACAAGCCGCCTCATCTCTTCGGCGGTTTCGCCGATTACCTTTACCTGGCCCCCGACGTGCTCTGCACCAAAGTCAGCGACTCGCTAACGCCGGAAGCGGCCGCGCTCATCGGCTCGGTCATGGCGAACGGCTTTCAGTGGGCGATCCGGCGCGGCGGCGTCAAGATGGGCGATTTTGTGCTCATCCAGGGGCCTGGACAGCAAGGACTCTCCTGCACGTTCGCATCCAAACACGCCGGCGCCGCGAAAATTTTTGTCACCGGCATCGGCCGCGATCAACCGCGCCTCGAATTGGCGAAAAAATTCGGCGCGACGCGCACCATCGACGTCGAAGCCGAAGATGTCGTCGAGGTGATCCGCAGGGAAACCAATGGCGAGATGTGCGACGTGGTGGTCGACGTTTCGGGCAATCCCAATGCGATCGTAAAATCAGTGGACTGCCTGCACCGCCAATCGACCCTAGTGCTCGGCGGACTCACCGGCGATACCACCGTAACGCCGATGTTGATGGACAAACTGGTCTGGAACGAGATCAAGCTCCAGGGCTGTTTCACCGCCGACAACGATGCCACCGAGGCGGCTCTGCGGATCATCGAAGAAACCAAGTTTCCGGTCGAGCAGATGGTCAGCCATGTTTTTCCGCTGAAGGAGGTGGAGCACTGTATCCGCGCGATCGGCGGCGAAGTCCCCGGCACCTTTCCGACCAAGGCGCTGATCAATCCGGCGATCGGGTAGAGAATGGAATGATGGAGTACTGGAGTGTTGGAGTATTGGGCCTCCCCACCCACCACTTCAGTACTCCCAATTTCCTGTAGTCATGATTTCAGAGCTTAAAGATCGCGTCGTCATCGTCACGGGTGGCGCCCATGGCATCGGCAAAGCCTACTGCCGCGGATTCGCCGAGGCGGGGGCGCGTGTCGTCATCGCCGACATCGATAAGGCCGGCGCCGATGCGATCGCGGCGAAGCTTGGCGGCGCCGGCAGTCTCGCGCTCCACGTCGATGTGTCGGACGAAAATGCAACCCAACGCATGGCGGGCGAGGCTCTCGAGCATTTCGGGCGCATCGATGTTCTTGTCAACAACGCTGCGGTATTTTCCGTGGTGCCGATGAATCGCGGCAAGATTGAAAGCATAGACCCGGACGAGTGGGATCGCCTGATGGCGGTGAATCTGCGCGGGCTGTTTTTCTGCTGCCGCGCCGTGCTGCCGGCCATGCGCGCGCAAAAATCCGGCAAAATCATCAACATCGCCTCGGGCACGGTCTTCGCCGGAGCGCCGGGAAGAATTCACTACGTGACCTCGAAGGCAGCCACCATCGGTTTCACCCGCACGCTCGCGCGCGAAGTCGGCGCCGACAACATCAACGTCAATTGCCTCGCTCCCGGCAACACGCTCTCCGAGGAAAATCCGACGCCAGAGATGATCAAGTTTCGCCAGTCATCGGTGGCGCTTCGATCATTGAAAAGAATTCAACTACCGCAGGATGTCGTCGGTGCCATGCTGTTTCTGGCCTCGCCATTGAGCGACTTCATGACGGGACAAACCGTGAATGTGGACGGCGGCATCTCGTTTCTCTGAAGCAGCGGCATAAGGGAACATTGGAGTATTGAAATGATGGGACGAAGTCCGCAATCAGAGAGTGATGGATGGCCGCCCGATATTCCAACATTTCAGTGTTCCAACATTTCATTGCTCCACTGCTCCGACTGAATTCGTACGGAGGTTTCCATGCGTTTACAAGACAGGGTAGCGATCGTCACCGGCGGCGGCGTCGGCATCGGCAAGGCCTACGCCCATGGCCTGGCCAAAGAAGGCGCCAAGGTCATAGTCGCCGACATTCAGGACGCCGAGGCGAAAAAAGTTGCGGCGGAAATTAAAACAGCCGGCGGCGAAGCCGCTGCGGTTTTCGTCGATGTGACCTCGGCCGAGAAAACTCAAGCCATGGCCGCCGAAACCCTCAAGCGCTATGGCCGCATCGATATTCTGGTCAATAACGCCGGTCTCTATTCAGCCTTGAAAAAGAAAGGCTTCATGGAACTGGACGGCGACGAGTGGGACCGCGTCATGGCGGTCAATGTGAAAGGCCTCTGGCATTGCGTCAAGGCGGTTTATCCGGCGATGAAGCAGCAGGGGAAGGGCAAGATCATCAATATTTCATCGGGCACCGTGCTCGGCGGATCGCCTTATTTCCTTCACTACGTCTCCTCGAAAGGCGCGGTCATCGCGTTCACCCGCGCGCTCGCGCGCGAGGTCGGCGACGACAACATCTGCGTCAATTCGATCATGCCCGGCTTGACCATCTCGAGCGCCAACCAGGAAGGTGTCATGACCGCCGAGCAACTCGCCGACCGCAGGAAACGGCGCGCCTTTCACCGCGACCAGTATCCCGCCGATCTTGTCGGCACAGTGATTTTCCTGGCCTCAGATGACAGCGATTTTATGACCGGCCAGTCGATCTCGGTCGACGGCGGCATGAACATGCACTAATTCGGTTTATTTCGAAACGAATGGTTTTCGCGATCGGGCGTCGAGCGCGCCTAACACCCTAGGGAGTGGACGGAGTTCGCGCCGGATGGGATCGAGGAGCATTAACGCAGCGATAGAAATTTTGCCGGTACCGCCTCGACCAGAAACAGCGGTCCGGACTCGAAGAAACGGATCCCCTCGGCGTGGGCTGCCTGCGCATCGACGACGAGGATGGCCGGCGCCGGATCGTGGCGCCGCGCCACCGACTCGGCTTCCGCGGCGCTGACGCTCAGGTGAACGTATTGGCGGTCGCGCGGCTTTAAGCCGTTTCGGAGCATCGACTGCGCCAGGTCTCGCGCGGCGCCGTAATAAAGCTGCGCCGGCGGCGTCGCTTGCGTATTGCCGAGATCCACCGGAAATGAATGGCCGTAGGTGGCGCGCACCTTATCGCCGCGCATCTCGAAACGCTTTTTTTCCCCACTGGCAATCAGGTCGCGGATCTGCTCTTCGGTCGCGTCGTAGAACCTCTCCTGCACCATATCGACCACTTCCTGCCACGGCGCAAACCCTTCCCGGTCGATGGTCAACGGGTAATCCTTCGGCTTATGGCGCAGCAAAAAAGTCAGAAAACGCGATAGTCGTTCCGGTGCCAACACGCTATTTACCTCGCAGTTTTCCGAGCGAGATTTCAGGCTCGGAACGCAACATTTTTTCCGCGCAGGCGCAGAGACGCCAATTTTCGGAAAGAGTATACAGCCAAATTTTGCGCTCTATGCGTTCTTTGCGGTCAAATCTCCGTTTGTGCCCTATGTGGTCAATTCTCGCGCGCTACTTTTTCGCTCCGGTGATGAGATCGTAAACATTGCAGGCGATGCCGGTCGCCTCATAGCCGTCCTGACCGGTGGCCTGGGCGATGGAGAACATTTGATAAGCCAGCGCGACAAAGGGCATCGGCGTTTCCATCTCGCGTGCCATGTCGAGGCCGAAGCCGACGTCTTTCGGCATCCAGGACTTGCGCGGCTTGTATTTTTTGCTGACGATGATTTCCATGATCCGATCGATGGCCACGGAGTCCTGCTGCGAGTTCTTCAAAATCGTGCGAAAAGTGTCTTCGCCCAGGCCGCCCTTTTTGAGCCAAGCGCAGATCTCGGCCAGACTCAAGTGTTGCACTGCGGCGAACATCGCCATGGCATTTTTCACCAGTTTGGCGTTGCCCAGTTCGCCCACGTAGAGAATCTTGTTTCCCATCGCTTTGAAGATCGCTTGATGGGCGTCGAAAACCGGCTTTGACCCTGACAGCCAGAGAGACAAGGTGCCGGCTGCGGCAGCCTCCTCGACGCCGCCCGCCGAGCCGTCGAGAATAGTCCAACCTTTTTTGCCCAGCTCGTCATTGACTCCGAGAATGGTTTTCTTATCGATGCTGCTGAAATCAATCCATAGCTTTGCGCCGCTCTTGGCTTCGTGCAATCCGCGCTCGCCCAAGCCAACCGCCTGCACGGCTTGGTTGTATGGCAGCATCGAAAGAACCACCTCGCAAGATTCCGCGATCGCCTTGGGCGAATCTTTGAACACCGCCCCCTGGCTTTCCAAGCCTCGACACTGCTCGCGGCGAAGATCTGTGATCACCAGTTTGTGGCCGGCCTTGAGCAAGTTCGCCGCCATACCGCTGCCCATGCCGCCAGTGCCGATGAATCCGAGCGTCGCCATAGTGCCCCCTTCCCCTTACATAGTGTTTCGATATCCATCAATCGACTAGCCGCACGCCTGCCGGCCAGAGAACCAGTACGACCGTCTCGCCGATCGCATGCGGTGTATGGACCGAGCCGGCGTCGAGGAATACGATCTCGCCTTGCCCATATTCGCCGGTTTCGTCCGCGATCTTGCCTTTGAGCACGAGGTAGAACTCGCCGCCGAGGTGTTCATGCTTCAAAAAGGCATCCGGCGCAGCATGGGCCGCGATCCGGTAAAGCACCAGCTCGCGCTTGCCCGCGCGCGCCAGCCGCGCCATGGCCAAACCGTTGCCGAAATCGCGCCAGGCGAGCCGCGCGAGCGCAGATTCATCGATCTCGATGCGCAAAAAATCCGTCAACGACCGGCACAACAGCTCCGTGCGGTTTTCCACTGCGGTTGCATATCACGAGTGGGGCGGGAACAAAAGAGAGGCATAATGGCAACAGCCCGCCTGACCGGTCGGTCAGACGGGCTGTCTAATCGAGTTCGCGTTCGACGGGCAAAATCGAGCTGCAAATAATTATCGAATGCAAACTCGCTATTCACTCCCGACAAGAGGGGCCTTGCCGGGAGCGAACACAATTCGTGCACAATGATCACGGGTCCCCGCGGCTGACCGCGACAACCTTCACGGCTTGGCGATCTCCTTTCTCGCACGCATCAGGGCATTCAGAGCCTCCGTGATACGGTAATTGCGTTCACCTGGAGTTTGAGATCTTTCGATCATCTCGCAATTTTCTTTTGCGTATTCCAGAAACGTGCGCGCGCTGGGATGCAAACCTCCGGGTTTAAATTGCCCGTCCCTGCCCTCGTCCAGCACACGGTAAGCGTCCTTGATGTCGGCCGCCGCTAGTTTGTAAATCTTTTTTGCATCATTCAGTCGACGGCCTTCCACGTCGTTGTACGAGCGGGCATTCTCCAGCTTCTCGGCGGCAGCGCGAATGTTCTCGAGCGCATTGATCGCGCGCAAAAATGCCCCGACTTGAAAAACTTCGACCTGCCCGAGGCTCAAGGGTTGGCCTTGCGCTAAATTCTTCAACAAAACACCCGACGGTGAATTATTGAACTCCGTGCTGTTGTAGAAATCCACCGCGCACTCGATCGTATCGCACAGATTGTTGTGGAAGAAAGTCTTCTTATCGGCGGCCTCTACCAGAGGCGGAGTATTGAAAGTGCCGTTACCGAAGCCGGTCGAAAGACTGCCGACCTGACCGAAACCGCCGTCCAACGGTCTGAGCGCACCCAATAGACCCAAATTCACCGCCCGCGCTTCCACGCCTGTGTTAAAGTTCGCGTTCCCTTTGCCAAGGGGCGGGAAAATGCCCTGGTTGGCGCCGGCGTTGAAATGGCAACTAGCGCATTTTCCTTTGGTCGCGTCATTGAAGACAGCAAGACCTGCGCTAACATCCGAGTCGGTGAGCTTTGTGGCCAGAGCATTCAGATCGAGCTCCGCGCGCCGTCCCAGAGAAAGCATGAATGCCTCGATGGCATCCAGTTCGCTGTCGGTTGGAAGCCGAAAGTCCACGCCTGGAACCCGGGCTAACGTTCGCGTGAAATGCTGGGTCACCGCGCCGATGGCAAATTCTCGCAGCGACGCTTGCCCCGGCGCGCCATCGCCCGACCAACCGGTGCGATGTGTACCAGTGGTGCCGTCGAACGGCGACGTCGAGCCCGGTACGAACGGATTCGCAGGCGCCGGTTCGATCGATAACGCTTGCGCAAGAGTGTGGGGCGTGCCGCGCATGACGAACTTATTTTTTAAGTCAGCAAACCCGTCGACGTTTTCCAGGATCAAGCCAAAGCGTCGCATCAGCTCCGGATTCTCAAACCTGAACCCGCCGTTACTGGCTGAATTCAAATTGTCGTCGAACTCGGCTACAAAGAGCGGATCTCTTTGAGGCAGGGTGGCGATAAATGCTGGGTCAATCGTAAAATTGTTCTCCGCCGGATGGCAGGTCCCGCAACTCCGCCCGTTACCTTGAAACGTCTCCTCAAAAAAGAGTCTTTCCCCGCGCGCAATAAGTTCAGACAGCGCTGGATTGCCGCCTCGGTCCGCGTGAGCGAGAGCGGGCACCAACGAGCGAAGCGGCGCTAACATTAGTTTCACAACGCCGCTGCCGCCGCCGTCGTCCTGATTCATCCTAGCGAAAACCAGTTTCTCGGTCGGCCGACCGGAATAATAGATTTTTTGAAATACGTTGGGCGCTCCGAATAAGAGCCCGCCGTCGGAAGGAGTGTTTCCGCTCGGCGTTACGACTATGAGGTCCACTTTGAAGTCAGCGAGGGATTTGTGGTCCAACTGAGTCACCATTGCGGCGCCATCACCTTGGCGGACAAGCTCCCCCGCCTTGATCATACGATCACCCAACTCCGGCTTGACACTTCGATCTGAGCCGGGCCGATTGTGGACCAGCCAGACCGCAAAATTTCGGCGTTCCGGCAATTTCGCAACCTGCACAGACAGCGTGCCCTCGATGAGATCGAGCACGGCCGTTCCCTGGGCTTGGGTAAACTCACTCGACAATCCTTTGAAATAACCAAGGGATAAAACCAGCTTGGTTCCCTGGCCGTCTTGCTCGGCGGCCGACCTCCAACGGCTGTAAGCGGCTTCGAAAGTCCGCACGCTGCCGACGATCGGGCGTAAAGACCGGTCGCGGTCGATTGAAGCGATGCCGAGAAAAATTCCTATCAAGAATCCGATAACGGGAAGGCTTAGCAGTGCTATGAAGAAGGTTCTCTTTTTCATCTCGCGTTGCGTTGGTTTTAGGCTATGCGCCGCACGTCATTTACGACGGAATTCACCCAGTGGAGTATCTCTTATACTACTCACATGAGACTGCAATTGGACTTTAGTCTAGAGACTTCTGTCCAATACTCGACTCTTCTTTTCCGTTCTGAAGAGTGCTTCAGCGCCTTGAAAAAACTCCGCCTTTGACAAAGGGGGATTTTCAGTCTTGTTCGACTCGGCCGACGTGGAGCGCATCAACCCTTGACAGTGATCGGAGCGCAGTAATACACCTGCCCTATCCGCGACTCGTTATTTCCGCATGCTGGGAATCCAACGAGAAGCGCAAACCGGCACTCGAGGCCTTTCATGCTCATAAGCAACGGACGCATGGGTTACTTGTTGCTCGCTGGCGTTTTGATTGCGGCGGTTTTTCCGGGCGATGCACTCTCGGCCGAAACGGCCGGCTCAAGCGACTGGGAAAAAACCGTCAGAGCCGCCGAACAGGAGGGGGAAGTGGTTTATTCGGCGAGCGGCAGTCATCGGTTTTTGGAGGAGTTTCACAGGCACTATCCGAAAATCAAGCCGACCAGCGTGTCGGCTTCCTGCAACAACGTCGTGTCGCGCATCATGACCGAGCGGCGCGCCGGCAAGTACCTCGCCGACGTGGTGCGCTGCGGCATGACCTCGGCGCACTCGCTCTACCGCGGTAAAACCCTGCAACCCATCGATACCGCTCTCAGCTTGCCCGAAGTCCGCGATCCGTCGAAGTGGTGGCAGGGCAAACATCATTATGCCGATCCGGAGGGAAGATATCTTTTTGTTTCCGGCGCGAGCGTCTATGCGCGCTTCGCCAGCTACAACACCGAGCTGGTCAACCCGGCTGAATTCAAATCGTACTGGGATCTGCTCAATCCTAAATGGAAAGGAAAAATCGTCGCCACCGATCCGAGAACCGGCGAAGGCCGCAACGGCTCGCGCTTCCTCTACTATAACCCCGACCTCGGCCCCAATTATCTCCGCCGCCTGCTGAGCGAAATGGATCTGACCTACTCGCGCGATTACCGCCAGGCCACCGACTGGCTGGCGCAGAAGCGCTTCGCGTTTTTTCTCTTCAGCCAATCCGACGACACCTTGACCGCGAAACAGCAGGGATTGTCCGTGCAGGTGCTCGATACCACGCGTCTGAAAGAGGGCGTCGGCTTGGATCCCGTCGGCGGCGCCTACGCGCTGATGGACAAACCGGCGCACCCGAACGCCGCCAAGGTCTTGCTCAATTGGATGCTCTCCCGCGAAGGCCAGATCGCCTTGCAGCGCGATCCCGAAGCCGCCGGCCGGAACGATTCACTGCGCATCGACATCCCCAAAGACGACGTCCACCCGATGATGCGCCGCCGCGACGGCGCCAAATACCTCATCATGTGGAATCCCGAATGGATGGAAATGAAGCCCGTGGACGAAATCGTCAAACAGGCGCTGGAGCAGAAAAAATAAGCGCTCGGTGCACGCAACGCTGCGCCGCTCCGCGTGCTCGGATTTTTTGCGAGAATTTCTCCTCAGTCACAACTCACGCCGGCAACACGCGATCGCGCAGCAGTTTGATCGCTTCCTCGTAGTCGGGGCCGAGTTTGGCCAAAGCGACCTGATTGAATTTGAGCCTCCCCGCGCGCTCGAGCAGCGGAGCGAGCTGATCGCGGCATTCCTCAGGACCGCCCGCCACGAAACAGGCGGTGACCGAACCGTCTGGAATAAGCGTCGAGGCTGCCGCGAGAGACACGCCGCTTGCGCATGCTTCTCTCAAGGAACGAACCAGCCGGGGCGCGATGCCGAGCAAGTGAAACTCATCGTCGGTAAATCCCTGCCGGTCAAGGTTTGAGATGATGCCCGCCACGCGTGGACGTGCGAACTCGAGAGCCTCGCGGCGATCTTTTGAAACGGCGATGTCGATTTCGGCAATATCGGACAGACACTTTTCCGACCCGTTGACTCCGGCGGAGGATCGGAAAATCGCCAATAGCGAATCCAGACGATCGCTGCGCAAGAGCGGAATGTAATGGTTGCCGATCAGCACGCCGTCCATGATCCGGCCGGCGATTTTCAATATCGTGGGACCGTTGCCGCCGCAATAAAAACGTATCGGTGCGGCGGGCGCGAACGCGAGACGGAACTCTTGTTGCGGTAAAATATGATGTCGGGCAGCCAAGACCGGATAATCTCGAAAGCGAACCGTTTCGCCGGCGAGTAGCGCCTTCAGCGCCAGGGTAGTCTCGCGCACCATGGCGATCGGCTTTTCCATGGCGACTTGTCTGCCGGCAAGCGTAAGGTCGCCGCGGGCGATACCGACGCTCAACTCGCGGCCGTCCATCCATTCCGTAAGGGCTGCAAGACTATCGGCGATGTCTACGGGATTGCGAAAATAGGGGACAATGATCGAAGTGCCGAGCTTAATCGGCACTCTTGCAGCAATGCCGGCGAGCACGACGAAGATATTGCGCTGACCGAGATTGTCGTTGACCCAGATCTGGGCGATTCCTTCGTCGTTTGCAAGCTCGGCCAGCCGAACAAGTTCGGGCACTGTATAGTGGCTGACGCTCTGGATCGCAAATTTTATCGCCAGTTCGCCGCTGAACTTCATCTTCCGTACCTCGCCCACATCGATGCCTCAACTTGCTGCTTTAGATTCGCGGTAAGACGGTGATCGCCGTATATCCATTATTCGCGGTTCGTGCCAACGGAATCCCGCTCCTTTCCCGGTCTAAAGGCGAAAAGACGCGGATTTGCGAATCTTGCCGTCTCTTGTGGAAATAGATTCTTACTTTACTTTTCGTTCGACAGAACGACTAAAATAAACCCCCCTCTTTCTCCCTTTAGCAAAGCGGATAAAAGGGGGATTTTGCTGATAGCAATTGGAATACTTGCAACCCTTAATTTTCATCGGCTGTGTTGTACCGTCCGCTACATGAGTTACTTTGCGACTTTGAAAGGTTCCTTCGATCTAGTCGGACAAGAGCCTGATGTCAAATACAACTGAGCCAAGCCGCTAGGATTGACAGAAATCAGCCGATTCGGCTAGCTTCCGGCCTGAGATTCGGCTCAAAGCAAACGATCGTGGCATCTCATTTCAAAGACTCAGCAGTGCGCAATGCGCTGCGTTCGCCGCCTGGCTTTGTCGAGTTTCTCGATTGTGACTGCGTTCAGCCGATTCCGCGCCGCTTCGAGGAACAAGCTAGCCGCTTTTCGGAAGCGCCTGCGGTTCGCTTGCTTTCGGGCGATATCAGCTATGCTGAACTCAATCGCGCCGCTAATCAAACCGCCCGTATGTTGCTGGCCAAGATTTCAAGCGAAACTGAACCGATCGCGCTCATGTTGGATCAGGGCTACGACTCGATCGTCTGGGTTCTGGCGATCCTCAAAGCCGGCTTTTGCTATGCTCCCCTCGACCAACGCCTACCGGAGTCCACTCTGCATGCGATCGTCGGCAATCTGATGCCGGGTGCCTTGATCACCGCAGGCCGCTATCACGGCTTTGCTCGAAGCCTCGCCGGCGGGCGCTTTCCGGTCATCCTCGCCGACGCGCCGCGCGAATCGTTCGGCGCGGAGAATCTCGATCGCACGCTCTCCGCCGAAGCGCTGGCCTATGTCTTTTATACGTCCGGCTCGACGGGAGCTCCGAAGGGCGTCGCAGACTGCCACCGCAACGTCCTTCACAACGTCAAGCGCTACACCAATACTCTCAAGATCGCGCCGAGCGACGTCCTGAGTCTCGTGCAGCACCCGCGCTTCAGTGGCACGGTTTCGAGTCTCTTCGGCGCGCTGGTGAACGGTGCAGCCATCGCGCCGTTCGACTTACAAGCCGAGGGACTGCCATCGATATCGCGCTGGTTGAGGCTTTCGCGCGTAACGATTTTTCACGCGGTGCCGTCGATATTCCGTCGGCTCTCCGATCCTCTCGGCAAATTTCCCGATATTCGTCTGATTCGACTTGAAGGCGACCGCGCATCAGCGCGCGACGTCGATCACTTCCGCGAAAATTTCCACGCCGACTGCACGCTGGTCAACGGCTTGGGCGCCACCGAATGCGGTCTCGTGCGCCAATTCTTCGTTGACCATCACACGGTGCTCGGGAATTCCGAACCGCTGCCGATCGGCTATCCAGTGCCGGACATGGACGTGCGGATCCTTGCTGCCGATGGCGCGCCGATGCCGTTCGACGTCGCCGGCGAAATCGTCGTTGATAGCCGCTTCTTGGCCAATGGTTATTGGCGAAACCCGGCGTTGACCGTAGAGAAATTTATATCCTTGCCCGATGGACGGCGCCGCTATCGTACCGGAGACTTGGGACGGATGAGTGAAGACGGCTGCCTCACTCACCTAGGAAGAGTAGATCAGCGTATTCGGATCGCCGGAGAATTTGTTCATACGGCAGACATCGAGAATCAGCTGCTCGCGATCCCTGGAATCTTGCAAGCTGCCGTACGCGATTTTGTCGATCATTCGGGAGAGCAAAGACTTTGCGCTTATCTGGTCGCGGACGCCGATCGCGCTCTTAACGCAACCCGCTTGCGCGATTGCTTAGCCGAGCGGATCGCGCGGCAATTCGTGCCGACCGCCTTTGTCCTCCTCGATGCCTTGCCGCTGACAAAAGATCTCAAGATCGACTATGAGCGATTGCCGCAACCAAGCCCGCAACGTTCCCTCCAGCTCGACGCCTACACTCGGCCGCGAACGGCGTTAGAACGCGAGCTGGTCGACCGATGGGAGGCGATCCTCAAGATTCAGCCGATCGGCGTCCACGACAACTTCTTCGACCTGGGCGGTGACTCGATAAGTGCGGCGCGACTGCTCGCGGAGATCGAGAAAACTCACGCGCTGAAATTGCCGCTCGCGACCATCTATCGAGCACCCACCGTCGAGCAACTCGCCAGTATCCTCATGCCCGATGCCTGGACCGGCTCGCAGAGCTCCCTCTGGACGGTTTTTCCGTCGACCGTCGTTCCGTTTCAACCGAAGGGCGCGAAACCGCCGCTGTTCTGGTTCAACTGGGGTCTGTGGGATTTTCGCCTGCCGCGCTATTTGGATCCGGAGCAGCCGATCTACGGCTTACAACACCAGAGTCAAGACGGTTGGCGCGCCGACCATAAAAACATCGAGCAAATGGCCGCCAATTACATCGAGGAGATGCGTGCCGTTCGCCCAACGGGACCGTACCTGCTCGGCGGCTACTGCATCGGCGGCATGGTGGCTTTTGAGATGGCGCAACAGTTGCGCGCGCAAGGGGAAGAGGTCGGGCTCGTTGTGTTGCTCGATCCCGATCCTCTCAATGCCCACACCGATTCCTCATCTCGCGTCCCGCGCACGTTGAGTCCATCGTCGCTCATCGAAGCTTTGCGCCAAAAACTAGATCGCCACTTGCGTGCCCTCGCACTGCTCGAACCGCAACAGAAAATGAGTTACGTGCGCGAACGCGCGCAGAATAGAATTGCGCTCTTACGAGGGAAAACAAGTTGGTGCTGGCGGAAATTCTTGTGCGAATTTTTAAATTACCCGCTGCCGCCAGATCTGCGATCTCGCTATCTGGGGACGATCTATCATACGGCAGCCGCAGCATACGTACCCAAACCCTATGGCGGTCGGGTGGTTCTGTTCAAAACTCAAGGACGATACCGGGATGGTGAATTGGGCTGGGGGAAACATCTAGCCGAAAAATTCGCAGTCCAAGAATTGGAGATTGACCATATGGGCGTGTTCCAGGAACCATACGTCCAGACCTTTGCTAAAATATTGCAGGCCCACATGGTCGAGGCCAAGTGACTTTTTGACTGCCCTTGGTCAGGCGGGAGGCAACGGGCCGAATCGGCTATTCACGCGGAATGAACAAGCTGCGACCGAGTTGAATTGACAGGGCCGGCCAAAAGCAACAGAGTTGGTCATAATTCAGGCCAGAATGGAATCACGCCATGAAAACCCTTCCCCTGTCGGAGGTAAAAAGTAAGCTCAGCGAATTGGTAGATACGGTGGAGCGCCGTGACGAGGTGGTCACGATTACCCGCAACGGGAAAGCTGTCGCCATGATCGTCAGCGAAAGTGAATACCAGGGCTGGCGCGAAACCGTGAAGATCATGAGAAACAAAAAACTCATGAGAGAGATTCATCGGGGCATACGATCTCTTAAGCGCACCGGGAAGCGCTACACCATCGATGAGCTTTTCACCGACTGATTTTTTGGATGCCTGGTGCCCTGCTCAAAGTTCCGGCTGACATCCGTAGTCTCATTCGGCGGATGCATCCTCCGCTAAAGCGCAAGGTGCGCGCCGCGCTGTCAGATATTCTTGAGGACCCCGCCTGCGGCAAAGCGCTTAAAGAGGATCTGGCTACTGGAGCCTGCCCATCGGACGAACGCGCACCATCTATCGCCCAGGAAATGATGGTATCGAAATCGTTGCGATCGGACCGCGAGAAACAATCTACGAGGATGCCTTCAGACAAATCATTCAGCACAGACAGAAACCCTGAAAAATTCTCCGCCGATTAGCGGATAAAGCAATCTATGGTTATCATCAGCAGAAATGCATTGATTCTAGACCTGACCCGTTGGGAACGCTGTGACCCGCTGGGAACGTGGGACCCGCTGGGAACGTGGGAAGCCAAAATCGGACTTATCCCCTTTTCCTACCGGACGAATCCGAGCATGCGCCAGTATGGTAGACTTACGGCGATACTTAAGAAAGAAATAAAGAACTTGATCACCATGAGTTTCCGGCCTTGCGCGTGGGAGAACGCTTTTTCATCGGTGCTGTAGTAGGCAATTTGATAAGAGTCGGTCTGATACGGCAGAAACCATGCCTCAATGGCAATAAGAATCGTCAGCAACAAAATCCCCGGATGAATTCCGGCTTGCTCAGCCATGGGTGCTAGAGTGACCACCAGCAAAACCACGCTGGCAGATTTTTTTAGCAGAAAGCGCAATGCGTAAACCATCATTGCAACCGCAAAGAGGAACAATAACGGCGAGAATGAGAGCCTTGAGAGAACCGGGGCGACAAATCCGCTCAGCCAGCGGTCGATGCCCAACGAGCCCATGACATCGTCCATGGCGGAAACTACTCCCAAGAACAGTAGGTAACCCCAATCGATATTGTTCCTAAGACACTTCTTATCGAGCAGTCCCGTCGTAAGAAAAATGGTCAGCGCTATCAAAGCGACCCATGCCTCGGCGATACCATGCAATGGCTTTCCCAGCCAACCGATAGCGGCTAAGGTGATGACTGTGACACTGATCCATTCACCAGAGGTGAGCGGTCCTAAAATCTCCATTTGGGTAAGTAAAGTCTTGCTCGACAGGCGAGATTTCGCCGAGTCGTTGCACGGGAAGCAAAATTGGATGGCGAAATAAAAAAGAAAAATAGTAAAAACTGCTGCCGGCGCCGCTGCTCCGAACCACGTCATCCAGCTAAAGTTCGCCCGAGCTTCGGCAGGCAATAGGCTCCAACCGACCAGACAATAGGTCGCCCCGGTGAGAAACGCAAAGGTCAACTGCGTAAATCCGATCAGACCTGAAAAAGCCAAACTCGCGCTGCCGTTGGAACGCGCGCCATAACCGAGCGCTTCGGAAATGGTCTGGGCAAGCGGCGCCATAATACCAATCCGGCCTTTGTTTTCTGGAAAAACCGGAGTGATAAACAAGCCCGAGGTCAGAAATGTGAGACAAAAGATTTTGTGGTTTAGCGGCAGGACACGCAGAACATGCAGTGCCAGGCGATACAGCAGTCCGGAGGACGTGACCGCCGCGCCGATGCCTAATACGCCTAGAGCGAAGAACCACGACGATTCCGAAAAACCCGAGAGCGCGGTCCGCGGAGGAACAAGGTTTAATAGCAGCCAAGAAAGTAGCATTAGGATTGCTACGACATGTTCCTCGAAGATCTCGAACGCCCACAAAATCACTATGCCGACAAAAATAGCTAAAAAATGAATCCCTCGCTCGTCCAAAGGAGCTTGAGCCGGTAAATGCCAAACAATCATCGCACTGATAATTGCGAGTAATAAGCCGGCGGCTTTCTTATTAATGCCAAGAAACTGTTTGGCTTTTGCCGAATGTATTTTTTGCGCTACGCTGAGCGCCTTGCTGCCCCAATTGACAGCTTCCCGCCCTTTGCCTCGCCGCTGTTGCAAATTTTCGATCGACCGCAGGGCCTCTACGGTGTCGAGATCTCCATCCCCTTCTTCGGCAATGGTAGCGCCCATCTGAAGATAGCCCAGCGCCTCTCCGAACTCGCCCTTTTGCCGGTGCAGTTCTGCCAGCTCTTGATAGCAATGGGCGACTTCGGTCGGCTCCGCTGCCGAAAATTGACTGCTTGCCAGATATTGCTGGTAGCTTTGGATGGCTCGGTCTAAATTTCCTGACCGCGCATAGACCTGGCCTAGCAAGCGCGCCAGATGGCCGTGTGGATCCGCTGCCTGGGAAGACAGACTTGATATCACAGCCAGCAGATCTTGTGGCGCCTCGCTTTCGAGCAATGCTTCGCGGTGGGACGCGACCAGCTTTAGTGCACCCTGCCCGTCTTCCGCTTTGTTGAAATGATCGATGGCAAGCAGCCACTTTTCCTGATCTGAAAAATAGGCGCCAAACTCGCGGTGTAACTGTTTGCGTTCTTCTTCCGAAACCGTTTGCTTGAACTTGCCGATCAGAAAATCGCGCAGATGATCGCAATACGCATATTGTCCGGCTTTATCGCGACCGAAGAATGTTTGATTTGCCGTGGCGAGCGAGCGCAGGACGAACTCCGGGTCGCTGACTGACAACACCGACCTGATCGCACTCGAATCAAGGGTTTTCAATTCAGCAGTATAAGTAAGAAACTTCCGCACCTCTTCGGTTTGAGCCGCAAAGAACTGGTCCATTACGACATTGATAGCGCTGCGGCCGCGCGAAACATCTCTGTCCGTTTCCGCCAACCGGCAACTTAGGACCTTGCAGAAGTGCAGGGCCAGAGAGGGATACTTCCGCAGCAGATCGTCCCAGTTTTCTTTGCTGAGCCTTAGAACAGTGCTATCGACGAAAGCCCGGACCGTTGCCGATCGTTTCTGACCGGTGAAAAGCGCCATCTCCCCGAAGCTATCGGGAGGGCCGAGAACGGCAAGGCTCTGCATCTCCACGCCGTTCGGTTCCAGCACCACTTCGGCTGCACCGGACTGTACAACGTAAAGCGCATCGCCCTCGCCGCCTTGCTTTACGATAATTTGCCCGGGCGAGTATCTTTGCTCCTCCAATTTGGCCACCACGCGCGCCAAATCTTCGCGTGAAAGACCGGCAAACAAAGGAATATTCTTTATCGTTTCGGCGAGGTTGACCGACACGGCAGTTGTCCGAACTAGGCAATTCCCGTTAACTCAAAAACTTCCAGTTTGGCAGATTTTCCTTTTACTTCGGTGGGCGTCAAAGCATTATACTTCGCACCGGTGCCAAGCGCTTCAAGAGTTTCCTTGGTCATCAAAATCTGCCCCGGTTGCCCAGTACGGAAAACCGCAAAGCGGTATTGACGATGTCACCAAAATGACGGTGAACTCCATGCACTGCAGAGAGCCAAGATTGCCGAGAAATACTTCCGCGCGGTCTTTAGTCCAATGCTCACTCCATTTTCCAACCTTTTTTTCAGGGGATGAAACATCTCCCGACATTTTTTTAATCGTTTCAAAGTTGGCCCTGACGTATCGCTTATAGATCCAAGACCTGCTTGCCTTCCAAACCCCACCCCAGCTTGTATTCGAAAGCTAAGGTCACTTTATTGTCTTCTGTCAGCGATTTCCTACTCTGAGAGCTGGTACGTCGTAAAGTGATTCGAACCACTAATCCATCGGCGATCAAACACAAAGAGGTGAGCGATCAAAACCCCAAAGGTTAGTGTGGGAAAATCTATCACCAGGAGCAGCCCCAGATGCATGCCGACCATTGCTGCCCAGGCCACAAAACGCATCGGACTCCAGAGACAAAGAGGAACGAACGCCGCTTCCAGAGCCAGTACACTCCACGTCAGCACCTGACCCAACCATGGAGGCTGTGCGAGTAACCACTCGCGAATAAACGATTCACGGGCAAGCGGGCTTTGCAAGATGTGATTGAACGCTGAACCATCCACCCAACTTGGACTATTCAGCCATTTGTGAATTCCACTTAAGCTGTAGCCTGAAGCTAAAATGAGCCAAGCGCCGTGCCAGAGTACAGATGGCATTTCCCAGGCGGGGTCTGCTGCGATGCGCCGCAACGACAGCCCTTCGCCGCACGGGACTAGTGCACTCGCCAACAACAACCACCCAATCATTGGAACACTAGGATCATCAATCAGGTTGTTCCGATGATACAGACAAGCCCAACCGTACCATAACGCTACAGCGACAGTCCGCCGAGCGATACCTGCCATGAACAGTCCAGCAAGCAGCGCCAAACCAATTACAAACACAACAACACTACGGGTGCCATCGGCGAGAAGAAGCAGATTGGGAAATATGTGATAAGCCCAGTTTCTACGGGCTTCCGGCAACATCCCGCTTGATCCAAACACCTCACCCGCATACGGAGCAAGCCAGACAAAAAGTGTTACTAGGTATAGTCCGAACACCAAACGAAATGCCGCGAACTGTGAGGCTGTCACGGGCGACATATAATCTCAAGTTGCCATGCCCCGCTGCGACGAGCGGTCCGAGTGGAGATTTCGACTGAGACCATAGCGAGTGGCTGAGATAAATCCAGCGCCTGCCACAGAGGTCCGTCTGAATTACAGAATCCGTACCACAGAATGGCGTACCAAAAGCGGGGTGACAGATGCATGCCATAAGCAATGGCATTGCGGTATGGAGCTCGACGCGCATTGGGGCCACGTACCCGAGCATAGTGTGACGGAACAGTCTTAACCCGTTTTATCACGCCATCAACGGTAGTTGCCTCGATAACAACAGTGGATGCGAAATATTCCACACCTTGATGACTGGTAAAGACAAGGGGAAACGGCGATGCCACAGAGAATATCCCTAGTCTCCTAACCATATGGGATTCGAGCAGATATCCCGCAATTTGTGCTAGTCCCAGCACGACAAGGCCATAAGTCGCCATTCTGCTCATTTGCATCCGCGAAGAGTTGGTAGGGACTTGTCAATAAAAGTGAGTTTCACCAATGGAATTTGGTGTCAGCTTAGTTAATTGATTCGCTCAAAGTCATTGGCTTACAATTGTGTACATGCCCTAGACTTT